>QWCJ01000062.1_pt1 | contig 92417 bp, 84 predicted proteins | sample 1972501 | NCBI WGS metagenome assembly QWCJ01 (sample SAMN09866711, study PRJNA288562) | Human vaginal metagenome isolate term2_vaginal, whole genome shotgun... | isolation source: vagina | host: Homo sapiens | place: USA: California
GCGGACGACGGTGGTGCCTTCGGCGAGGTGGGCGCCGAGGCGGACGCGTTCGGCTTCGGTGATGGTGACGCCGGTGGGGACGACGTAGTCGACCATGCGGGGGAGTCGGTCGATGCCGTAGACGTGGATGGGGCCGCGGGCGCGGAGGTTGGTGCGTACGGTTTCGAAGTTGTGGGGGAGGCAGGGGCCTTTGTTGGTCCAGGCGACGGGGGTGAGGTGGTCGAGGGCGCCGTCGAGGTTGATGGTGAGTGGTTCGACGAGGCGGTGGGACAGCAGGTGGAGGCGGAGGTAGACGTCGTGGGCGTCGATGGGTGGGGCGTCGAGGTCGGCGATGGTGGTGCGGACGGGCACGGTTTCGACGAGGCGGTCGCGGTCGGCGCCGATGAGGCGCAGGAACTCCGGGGAGAGGTTGTGGGCGGAGGTGCGTTGGGTGGTGGTGGGGTGGTCGTCGTTAAGCGTGAGTTCGGGGTTGGGGTACCAGGTGTCGAGCACTGTGCCGTCTATGGCGATGTTGGCGATTCCGAGGCCGTGTGCTCCCAAAGACATGGCCGTCATTGTAAACGTAGGATCGCGGTGTGACTTCCTTAGATCTTTTTGCGGACCCTGTTGTTTTGTCGGCTGCGTTGGTGGATATTGAGTCGCCGTCGCACCATGAGGAGGCGATCGCGGACGCCGTTGAGGCTGCGTTGCGTGGCCTTGAGCATGCGGAGGTGCAGCGCTTCGGTAATACCGTGGTGGCGCGTACGAATTTCGGGTTGGATTCGCGGGTGGTGTTGGCGGGCCATATTGATACGGTGCCGCTGACTGATAACACGCCGCATCGGCTGACGAGTTCGCCGTCGGGTGAGATCTTGCATGGTTGTGGCTCGGTGGATATGAAGTCGGGGTTGGCGTGTTATTTGCATGCGTTTGCCACGTTGGCGCAGCCGGGGAAGGCGGCGCATGATTTGACGCTGATCGCTTATGAGGGCGAGGAGGTGGCGCAGGAGTTCAATGGCTTGTACCACCTTGAGCGTGATCATCCGGAGTTGCTGCAGGGTGATATTGCGTTGTTGGGTGAGCCGTCGGGTGCGATCATTGAGGCTGGTTGTCAGGGCACGATCCGCGTGTTTGTGGATGCGCATGGCACGCGTGCGCATTCGGCGCGTTCCTGGCTTGGCCATAATGCGGCGCATGATCTTGCGGGTGTGCTCACTCGGATCGCGGCGTATGAGCCGCGCGCTGTGCGTATCGACGACTGCGAGTACCGCGAGGGTTTAAACGTCGTCGGGCTGGAGGGCTTCGTGGCGACGAATACGATCCCGGATCACGCGCGACTGATCGTGAATTTCCGCTACGCGCCGAATCGCAGCGTCGAGGACGCGAAGGCGCACTTGGAAGAGACACTCGCGCTGGAGGAGGGCCTCGAGCTCATTTACGACGACGTCGCGCCGGGGGCGTTGCCTGGCCTGGGTGACCCGGTGGCGGCTGGGCTGGTCAAGGCTGTGGGCGGGAACTTCCGTGCGAAGTTCGGCTGGACGGATGTGGCGCGCTTTTCTAGCCTGGGTGTTCCTGCGGTGAACTTTGGGCCTGGCGATCCGGGGTTTGCCCATAAGAAGGACGAGCAGTGCCCGGTCGATGAGATTCGTCAGGTGGCGGCGCAGTTGCTCGATTACCTGAGTGCTGAAAGCGAGTAAGAGATATGGCTCCGTTGAATTTCCCCCGCCCGGACCGCGACCGGAAGTTGCGTGGGCCGATGGCGCTGCGCAATGAGGCTGAGCAGGCCACGACCTATGATCAGCGTTTGTTGGAGTCCATGGGGCAGTCTGATGGGTACTGGAAGCACCAGGATCCGTGGCGTGTGATGCGGATCCAGTCGGAGTTTGTGGCTGGGTTTGATGCGTTGTCGGAGTTGCCGAAGGCTGTGACGGTGTTTGGCTCCGCACGTCTTGGCGAGGGCACGCCTGAGTACCAGTTGTCCTACGAGGTCGGCCGCGCGCTGGTGGAGGCGGGCTACGCCGTGATCACCGGCGGTGGGCCGGGTTTGATGGAGGGGCCGAACCGGGGTGCTCACAACGCGGATGGTTTGTCGGTTGGTTTGGGTATCGAGTTGCCGTTTGAGCAGGGCCTGAACGACTGGGTGGATCTGGGTCTGAATTTCCGGTACTTCTTCGCCCGCAAGACGATGTTTTTGAAGTACTCGCAGGCGTTTATTTCGCTGCCCGGCGGTTTCGGCACGATGGACGAGGTCTTCGAGGTGCTGTGCATGGTGCAGACCGGCAAGGTGACCAACTTCCCGATCGTGCTCATGGGCACGGAGTTTTGGTCTGGGCTGGTTGAGTGGATCGAGCAGCAGTTGCTTGGCCGTGGGTTGATCTCGCCGGGGGATGAGAAGTTGTATCTGGTGACTGATTCCGTGGAGGAGGCCGTGGCGCACATTGTGGAGGCCCACAAGGTGATGACGGATCAGCGTCTGCGTGATGAGTGAGGTCATGGCGATCGTGAACCGCACCCCCGACTCGTTTTATGACAAGGGTGCGACGTTCGCGATTGAGAAGGCGCTTTTGCGTGTCGACGACGCCGTTGCCGCCGGGGCCAGCATCATCGACATCGGCGGCGTGAAGGCAGGCCCGGGCGACGACGTGTCCGTTGCCGAGGAGATTGACCGTGTCGTGCCGCTTATCGCCGGGGTGCGTGAGCGCCACCCGGACGTGACGGTGAGCGTGGATACCTGGCGCGCCGCGGTGGCTGAGGAGGCGATCGCAGCGGGCGCGGACCTGATCAACGACACGTGGGCAGGCTTCGACCCCGAGTTGGTTGAGGTAGCAGGCGCTCGCCGCGTGGGGTACGTGTGCTCGCACACCGGCGGGGTCACGCCGCGCACGCGCCCGCACCGGGTGCACTACGACGACGTGGTCGCCGACGTGATTGCGGAAACCACCGCGCTGGCCGAGCGCGCCGTCTCCCTCGGCGTGCCGGAGGAGGCGATCTTCATTGACCCCACGCACGACTTTGGCAAGAACACCTACCACGGGCTGGAGATCCTGCGGCGTATCGACGAAATCGTCGCCACCGGCTGGCCCGTCCTCATGGCCCTGTCCAACAAGGATTTCGTAGGCGAGACCGTCGGGCGTGGCCTCAACGGTGCCGACATCACCCAGCGCGTGCCCGGCACCCTCGCAGCAACCGCGTGGGCGGCCGCGCGCGGGGTGGCGGCGTTTCGCGTCCACGAGGTCGAGGCGACGATCGACGTCATCCGCATGATCGAGGCGATCCAGGGCACCGCGGCACCGCTGGCAACCGTGCGGGGGCTCGCGTGAGTGCCGACACGCTCGCCGGCATGCGCACCGATGTACGAATCAGTGTGGTGATTCCTGCGCTGGATGAGGAGGCGACGGTGGGTGGGGTCGTCGAAAAGTGTGTGGCTTCGTCAGCGGACGAAGTCATCGTCATCGACTCAGACTCCACCGACCGCACCGCCGAGCGCGCCGCCGCAGCCGGGGCAACCGTGGTGAACTGGCGCGACGTCGACCCACGCACACCCTGGCCCGGCAAGGGCGAGGCGCTGTGGCGCGGCGTGAAAGCCGCACGCGGCGACGTGGTGGTCTTCGTCGACGCCGACGTGACCTCACTCGAACCCTGGTGGGTCGACGCGCTCGCCGAGCCATTTATCGACGACACCGTCCACCTCGTCAAAGCCTCCTACACCCGCGAAGGCGCCGGCGGTCGCGTCACCGAATTGACCGCGAAACCCCTCCTGCGCGCCCTCTTCCCGGAGATCGCCGTGGACCAGCCTCTCGCCGGCGAATACGCCATCCGGCGCTCAACCGCGCTTTCGCTGCCATTCGTCGCAGGCTACGGCGTGGAAGCGGGCTTGCTCATCGACGTCGCCCGCGCCCACGGCCCAAAAGCCATCCAGCAAGCGCAACTGAGCCCCCGCACCCACCGCAATAGGCCGCTGCATGAACTTGCTGGGATGGCTGATGTCGTCGCAAAGACGATTCTCGCGCGTGCAGGAAAATTCCCCGTCGAGGTCAGCGAGCGCCCCGCCTGGGACGACAGCTAAACTAACCCGCATGCTTTCCTGGATCATCCTCATCCTGGTGCTCGCACTGCTGAGCATCATTGGCCTGAAACTGTTCGCCACCGTCTTCGGCCGCGGCGAGGCCCTGCCGCCCATGCCACCAACAGAAGAGGTGAAGGAAGCCAACCGCCGCGCGGTGGAAGAAGGCAACTTCGGCGACATTCAGCTCGAGGTTGTGCACCGCGGTTACCGCATGGATCAGGTCGATGCGCTCATCGAACAGTTGGCGGGCGGCAACCTTGCGCCGGAAACACGGGTAGAATCTCCGGAAGAACACGTTTCGGAAACAAAGCAATAAGGAGTGTTGACGATGGCAGCAATGAAGCCGCGTACCGGTAGTGGCCCGATGGAAGCGGTGGAGGAGTCGCGCAAGATCGTCATGCGTATCCCGTCTGACGGTGGCGGACGCCTCGTCATTGAACTGAGCAAGGAAGAGGCTGGCGAACTTGGCCGCTTGCTCACGGAGGCTGCTGGAGAGTAGTTCCGGTCAAACGCGGTAGTATCACCACATGCTCAACGAGATCGTGGATGTACTCGCGGACCCGGTAGACCTGACCCCGCTTCGGGGCGAGGACGATTTTGGTCGTCTCGTCTCCGAATCGGGGCATTCTTATGACGTAGCCAAGCAGGGTTATGTCACGCTCGCGTCGGGGCGCGGGCTGAATCATGAGGGCGATTCGCTGGAGATGATTAACTCCCGCGAAACGTTCCTGTCGAATGGCCATTTCGCGCCGTTTGTGGAGGCGGTGTCGGATCGTGTGGCGGATGTTGTGGAGCATTCCGCGGGCGATCGGGATCCGGTGATTCTGGAGGCCGGTGCCGGAACCGGCTACTACCTTGCGCACACGCTGGACCTAATTGATGGCGCGCGTGGTGTGGGGTTGGATATTTCGGTGCCTGCTGCGAAGCATTTGGCTAAGGCGCATCCGCGTTTGGGTGCGATTGTGGCGGATGTGTGGGAGCAGCTGCCTATCCGCACGGGGGCGGTTGATGTGGTGACCGTGGTGTTCGCGCCGCGCAATCCTGCGGAGTTTGCGCGTGTGCTTAGCGACGACGGCGAGGCCGTCATCCTCGTCGCCGACCAAGGCCACCTGGACGAGCTGCGTGAGCCGCTGGGCATCCTTGGCGTGGAAGACGGCAAGGTGGAACGCCTGGTGGAGCAGTCGGCGAAGTGGCTGACCCCAGTGGCCGATCCAGAGCTGATTTCGTTCCCGATGAACCTTGGCCGCGACGCGATTGCCGCGCAGGTGGGGATGAGCCCGTCGGCGCGTCACCTGGATAAGGACGTGCTGCACGCGCGACTCGAGGACCTCCCGGAGCAGATGGAGGTCACCGCCCGCGCCCAGCTGATCCGTCTGCGCAAGAAGTAGCGCGCCGGCGCTTCGCTCACGACGCGCTAAAGAAACGGAGAAGGCCCGCGTGATGCGGGCCTTCTTGCTGTGCCTGGCTCATGTGCCGGCACACGCGCCGGCTGGCTTAGAAGCGGGCGGGGTATCCGCGGCGCCACTCGCCGCTGATGGATGCTTCGCCGGTGGCGCGGCTGCGGATGCCGTTGCAGCCGCCTTCGGGCCAGATGCGCGACGACATGACAACGCTGCCGCCGCCGGCGTAGACCTCGAGGGTGCAGCCGTCGACGATGACGGTGACGTTGTCTTCGTCGTCGTCGTGAAGCGGTGCGGTTGCGGGGGAGCCGTCGAAGCGGTCGAGGGTGATGTGTTCGCCGTCGTGGGTGATCACCGCAGCAGGTTCGTTGTTGCCGTCGAGCACTTCGAGTGTGACTTGGGAGCCTGCGGGGATTTCGCACAGGCCGGCCCACATGCGGGCGCGGTCGGTGGCGCTGACGGCGTCTGGCAGGCCTGGTGCGGGCACTTGGAAGAGGCGGCCACCCTGCAGGGTGGCGCGGCGCGGGAGGGTGAGGGCGTTGGCCCAGCCTTCGGTGGCCCAGTTGGGTTCGAGGGTGGGGTCGCCGGCGCGGTCGGTGTTGGTCATGAACCCGAACAGGTAGGCGCGCTCGTAGCGGTTTTCCGCGGTGGTTTCGTCCAGCGGGTAGTTGGTGTTGCGTGGGCGGGTGAAGTCGTGGCCGTAGTCCAGGAGGGTGAACGGCGTGGTGATGTCGAAGACGTTGCCTCGCAACCTGCCCACGGCGTAGACGGCGGTGTCTTTGCCGTCGCGTTCGAGGGTGATGAACAGGACGTCGCGGATTTCGCCGTCGACTTCGTCGCGCAGGCGCACGATGCGTGGGGCGACGAGGGAGGCATCGAGGGTGATGCCGGTGTCGCCATTGAACTCGAGCGGGCCTTGCAACTCCCAGTCTCGGCCGTCGGGGGAGGTGAGGACGACCGGCTTGGGGTCGGTGACAGGCCCGGTCACGGCGAGCATAAGCCAGCCGTCGTGGCCTTGGTCGCGGTCGGCTTCCGTGTCCCAGGCGGGTACGACGCAAGGCGAGCGGAAATTGGTGTCGCCGGCGGTGTCGTCGACTGCGGTGCCGGTGCGCTCGGCGGCATCGGAGACGTCAGTGTCGTCAGCGTCAGCGTCTTCGGCGTCGAGGTCGTCGTAAAGCCTGTCCACGTGCGCAACGTGGGCGATCTGGATGGTGTTTCCTGCCGGGGTTTCGGAGGAGAAGTACAGGTTGACGCCGTCGCCCGCGGAGGTGACGGATCCTGCGCGGATGTTGATTTCGTCGCCGGAGGGGACGATGACGTCGTTGCAGTCGAGCCAGTTGAATGCGTCGTCTTCGCTGACTTCGTGGCCCCAGCGGCTCGGGGTGTCGGGGGTTGGGCGGTACTGGTAGAACATGTGCCACAGGCGGTTCTCGCGGCTGCCGATGCGGAATACGCCAGCTGGGCCTTCGAGAATGCCGCGTTCTGCGGTGACGTGTAGTTCGGGACGGTAGACCGTCATCAGATCAACCCCTTGTAGATGTCTACGGTTTGTTTCGCGATTGTGCGCCAGGAGAAGGATTCTTTGGCTCGGGTGAGTCCGGCGCTGCCCATGGTGGCGGCGCGGTCTTTGTCGCCGGCGACGGCGTTGACCGCCTCGGCGAGGCGTTGTTCGAAGTCGGTGGTGTCGTCGGGCGTGTAGTCCACAAGCACGCCAGTTTCGCCGTCGACGACGACTTCGGGGATGCCGCCGACGCGCGAGGCCACCACCGCGGTGCCGCACGCCATGGCCTCCAGGTTCACGATGCCCAGCGGTTCGTAGACGGATGGGCAGACGAAGACGTCGGCGATGGTGTAGACCTGGCGTACTTTTTCGGCGGGCAGCATGTCTTGGACCCAGAACACGCCGTCACGCTGCGCTTGTAGCTTTTCGACGAGCCCACGCGTCTCAGCAGCAATCTCCTCGGTGTCGGGGGCGCCGGCGCAGAGGATGAGCTGGACGTCGTCGTCGAAAAGCTGTGCTGCTTTGAGCAGGTGGGCGACACCTTTTTGGCGGGTGATGCGCCCGACAAACGCGACGACCGGCCGCGAGGTGTCTACTCCGAGTTCTTCGGCGATGGTGCCGGTGTCCGGGTACCAGTTGGCGGGGTCGATGCCGTTGAGGACGACGTGGACGCGGGAGTCGTCGATACGCGGGTAGGCGCGCAAAATGGCATCTTTCATTCCGGCAGATACGGCGATGACCGCGTCGGCGTTTTCCATCGCGTTTTTCTCCGACCAGGACGACACGTTGTAGCCGCCGCCGAGCTGCTCGCGCTTCCACGGGCGGTCCGGCTCCAGCGAGTGGGCGGTGACCACGTGGGGGATCTCGTGGAGCAGCCCGGCGAGGTGGCCGCCGAGGCCCGCGTACCACGTGTGCGAGTGCACCACGTCGAGCCCGGCTGCGGCATCGGCCATGCGCAGGCCTGTGGACAGGGTTTTGATCGCGCTATTGGCCCCCTCGAGTGCGGGGTCGACGCCGTGGACGTATACACCTGCGGCGTCGCGTGGGGCGCCCATGCAGTGGACGTCGACGTCGGCGAATTCGCGCATGAACCGCGTGAGTTCTGTGACGTGCACCCCGGCGCCGCCGTAGACCTCCGGCGGGTATTCGCGCGTGAGCATTCCTACCTTCATGTCCGCCGAGCCTACTGACGTTGCGGAATCCCTGCACGAGCCTTGAATTGGCATTAGCCTTGCGGTTATGAAAAGCCAGCCTCGAGTTCTCGCCATTGTCCTGGCCGGCGGGGAAGGCAAGCGCCTGTTTCCCCTGACGGCTGACCGTGCCAAACCCGCCGTTCCGTTCGGCGGCAACTACCGTTTGATCGATTTTGTGCTGTCGAATTTGGTCAACGCCGGCTACATGCGTATTGCGGTGTTGACGCAGTACAAGTCGCACTCTCTGGACCGCCATGTGGCTACGGCGTGGAACATTTCGGGGCCAACGCAGCAGTACATCGCGTCGGTTCCGGCGCAGCAGCGTCGCGGCAAGCGTTGGTACAACGGGTCGGCGGATGCGATTGTGCAGTCGCTGAATCTCATTTACGACGACATGCCTGACTACGTCTTGGTCTTTGGCGCGGACCACGTCTACCGGATGGATCCGTCGCAGATGGTCGAAGATCACATCGCTTCGGGTAAGGCTGCCACCGTGGCAGGCATTCGCGTGCCGCGTGCGGAGGCGAGCGCGTTCGGTTGCATCCAGGCCGACGATGACGGCACGATCACCGAGTTTTTGGAAAAGCCGGCCGACCCACCGGGTACCCCGGACGATCCGGAGATGACGTTCGCATCGATGGGCAACTATTGCTTCTCTACCGAGGCGCTGATCCAGGCGCTGCTGGAGGACGAGCAGAACGAGGATTCTAGCCACGACATGGGCGGCGACATCATTCCGTACTTCGTCGCGCAGGGCGAGGCGAATGTGTATGACTTCTCTATCAACGGCGTGCCGGGCGCAACCGATCGTGACCGCGGCTACTGGCGCGATGTGGGCACGATTGATTCGTTCTACGAGGCCCACATGGATCTGATTTCCTCGCACCCGGTGTTCAACCTGTACAACAAGGCGTGGCCGATCCACGCGACTGACGACGACAACCTGCCCCCGGCAAAGTTCGTCCTCGGTGGTATTGCGCAGGAGTCCATTGTGGCGTCCGGCTCGATCATTTCCGGTGCGACGGTGCGTAACTCGGTGCTGTCCACCGACGTGCGCATCGAAGAAGGCGCGACGGTGGAGGGCTCTGTGCTCATGCCGGGTGTGCGCGTGGGCAAGGGCGCGGTGGTGCGCCACTGCATCCTGGACAAGAACGTTTACGTCTCCGATGGGGAGACGGTCGGTGTGAATACGGAGCGCGACCGCGAGCGGTTCACGGTGTCCGACGGCGGTGTTGTCGTCGTCGGTAAGAGCGAAGTTGTTTAGCCGATTTTGGTGATCAGCGTCAGGCCGCCGTCAAGCGGCAGACGCGCCACCGCGGCGCCGCGCTCGGCTGTCAGCGTATCGACGAACTCATCCGCCTCACGGGCGGCCTCTGTTTCGCGGTCGCGGCGGGTGGGGTCGGCCACGGTGCCGTCGAGAAGCGAACCTGCAAGCACCAACGTGCCGCCCGGGGCCAGCAACGGCCAGGCGGCCTCGATGAGCGGGCGCAGTTCGACGGGGGAGACGTCTGCGTAGACGATCTGGTAGGCGTCGTTAGCCAAGCGCCCCATTACTTCGAGGGGACGTGCGGTGAGGAAACGTACACGCGACGGGCTAAACCCTGCGTTGCGCACCGCTTCCTTCGCACCGGCCTGCAGTGCGGCTTCCGGCTCGATGCAGGTCATGGTGGCCTTCTCCGGCAGGCCTGCGAGCAGGTGCAAGCCCACAACACCGGCGGCCGGGGTCACCGCAACCGCACCCTGGGATGCGTTCGGGGCTGCCGCCGCGAGCACCGTCAACAGGTCGCCGACCACCGGGCTGGGTGCCGGGGTGCCGTTTTCGGCAGCGTCCTCGCGCGCTGCGCGCAAAGCTTCCGCAACCTGGTCGGAAAGGTGGCCGCCTTCGGTGGAACGGGCGGCGAGGTACGAGTTCATCTGGGTAAATGCGGTCTCACTCACACGCCACATCATAGCCGTGTTGCGTTCACAGGATTCTGTTAACTGGTTGGCTGGCTTTGGGGCAGTGAGTCTGCGAAACTATTGCGCATGAGCACTGACGTTCCACTCACCGGTACCGCAGCGTTTGACGCAGGCCAGGCAGCAATGCCGACCTGGTCTGAACTGGTGAAAGAACATGCCGACAGTGTCTACCGCCTAGCGTTTCGTCTCTCCGGTAATCAGCACGACGCGGAAGATCTCACGCAAGAGACGTTTATGCGTGTGTTCCGCAACGTGAAGCAGTACCAGCCTGGAACGTTCGAGGGTTGGCTGCACCGCATCACCACGAACCTGTTTTTGGACATGGTGCGTCGTCGCGCCAAGATCCGCATGGAGGCGCTGCCCGAGGATTACGAGCGCGTGCCCGGCACCGACATGACCCCGGAAGATGCGTACTCCGTGACCAACCTGGACCCTGCGTTGCAGAAGGCGTTGGACGATTTGAAGCCGGAGTTCCGCGTGGCCGTGGTCCTGTGTGATGTGGTGGGGATGAGCTACGAGGAGATCGCTGAAACCCTCGGAGTGAAGATGGGTACTGTACGATCGCGTATCCACCGCGGTCGCGCGCAGATGCGCGAGTCGTTGGAGAAGCAAGCCCTCCACAGCGCCGCCGCGAAGGAACTTATCCGCGCCCGGTAGTAGGGAAGGAGTCGGCGCCGTGACCAGGTTTAACTCCACCGATCATCTCAATCCGGAGGCGATTGCCGCCTACGTGGACGGCGAGTTGTCCAAGGCGGCCACGCTACGCGCCGAGCGACACCTGCAGTTGTGCGGAGAGTGCTGTGAGGAGGTCCAGGCGCAGCGGGGGACGTCGCAGCGTCTGCAGGTGTGTAATTCCTCCGACATGCACGCCCCGGCGTCGCTTGTGGAGCGACTGGCGATGCTTTGCGACGAAGACGTGACCGACACCCCCGAAACCCCCAAGAGGATCCGGAGCCGAGTGGAGTCTGCGATTCGCTCGCTGACGCACCGTGAGTAAGGTGGGTTAGGTGTTTTCTAGCATCGGTTGGGGCGAGATTTTCTTCATCCTGATCATCGGGTTGATCGTGATCGGGCCCGAACGCCTGCCTTCTGTCGTCGAGGATGTGCGCGCCGCGATCTATGCGGCCAAGAAGGCGATCAACAACGCCAAGGCGGAACTCAATGGTGAACTGGGGGAGTTCGAGGAGTTTAAGAAGCCGATCGATACTGTCTCGCGCTACGCGGCGATGGGGCCGAAGCGTGCGATGGCGAAGGTGTTGTTCGAAGACGACGACCCCAGCGAGCCTCCAGCGCCGAAGACACCACCACAGGCGCCGCCGCAACAACAAATGCGCCCCGAGCCGCGCGGTACGCAGCCGGAGCGCAATGGCTTTTCCTGGGAGGACGTTATTTAACCTGTGGGTTCAGGCTCTTGCCTGCCAGGGAATTGGGGCGCACTTTCAGCTTGTCGACGATCTCCAGCACCGCCTTGGCCGCAGGCGACTCCGGGTCTGAAATGACAACCGGGGTGCCAGTATCGCCGTGTTCACGCAGCTTCGGGTCCAGGGGTACGGAGCCGAGTAGTTTCACATCGGAATCGGTCAGCTGCGTCAGGCGCTCGGCGACGTGCTCGCCGCCGCCCTCGCCGAAGATGTTGAGTACCGTGCCGTCCGGCATGGTCATGCCCGACATGTTTTCGATCACGCCGGCGATCTTCTGATCAGTCTGCTGGGCAATCGTGCCGGCGCGCTCCGCGACCTCTGCCGCAGCAGCCTGCGGGGTGGTGATGATCAGCAGCTCCGCGTTCGGCACCAACTGCGCGACGGTGATTGCCACGTCACCCGTTCCCGGGGGCAGGTCCATGAACAGCACGTCCAGATCACCCCAGTAGACGTCGCCCAAGAACTGCTGGATCGCACGGGTAAGCATCGGGCCACGCCACACGACAGGGGCGTTGCCTTCCACGAATTGCCCCACCGAGATGTGGCGCACGCCGTGGGCGATAGGAGGCATGATCATTTCGTCGACAAGCGTGGGGCCCTGGTCCTCAGAACCCATCAATCCCGGCACCGAGTGGCCGTAGATATCGGCATCAACAATGCCCACCGTCAGGCCCTGGGCGGCCATAGCGGTGGCCAGGTTCACGGTCATCGAGGACTTACCCACACCACCCTTACCGGAGGCCACCGCGATAACACGCGTTCGCGTATCCGGATCCGCAAACGGGATCGCCGGGCCGGTCTGCTCGCCGCGGAGTTTCTGAGCAAGCGCACGGCGCTGCTCGTCGCTCATCGTGTGCAGCGTGATGCTCACGTCGCCCACGCCGTCGAGCTCCTCGACTACAGCGCGCACATTTGACTCGATGGTGTCGCGCATCGGACAGCCTGCGATTGTGAGATAAATACCGACCGCAACATCGTTGCCGTCGATGGTGACCGATTCCACCATGTTGAGCTCCGTGATCGGTTTGCCGATCTCCGGATCATCAACGCGCGAAAGCGCTTCGTGGACATCGCTTTCCAAAATCTGATGTTCAGTAGTCATTGCCACGCGATTATACGGCCGTTCCTGGGGGATTTTGGAATCCCGATAGACTACCCAGCATGACTGAACCTATGAACCCATCGTTGAATAAGCGTATTGGTGTCACAGAGGTGCCCACCGGCTGGCCCGTGGGCAGCTTTTCCACCTACGCCGAGGCGCAACGCGCCGTGGACAACCTGTCCGATAGGGAGTTTCCTGTAGAGAAGCTTTCCATTGTCGGTGTGGACTTGATGCAGGTGGAAAAGATTACCGGTCGGCTTACGTGGCCGAAGGTGCTGGGCACCGGCGCGCTGTCGGGTTTGTGGATGGGCCTGTTTTTCGGCCTGCTGCTTTCCCTCATCTCGGTTCCGGGTGCTGGCCTGACCATGTTCGTGTGGGCGGTTGTTATCGGTGCGATCTTCGGCACGGTGGCCTCCGCTGTGGCCTACGCGTTCACCGGCGGCAAACGCGACTTCGCGTCTGCAACCACGATCGTGGCTGGCCGCTACGACGTGCTGTGCGAGCCCGATGCCGCCCCGCAGGCCCGCGACATGATCGTGCAATCCGGCGGCCTCACCTCCGCATCCGAAAATGTCATCGGCGAGTAAACCACCATGAAGGCACACCACCACACTGCCGTAGCCGCCGTTTTGGGCTCGGCTGCGCTCGTATTGTCCGGGTGCGCGTCGGAGGACAACATCTACACTCAGGCGCGCCCGGAGAAGGCCGATATCGCCATCGCCATCGACGGCGCTTCCAGCGAACAAGTCGTACTTGGGGAGATCTACAGCCGCGTGCTTAAGGGCCAAGGCCGGCCGACGAGCGTGACCTCAGTGACGGGGCTGGATGACGCGCCGACGCTTGAGGTGTTGCGTGAGCAGCCGATTGACTTCGTCGTCACGTGCACTGGGCGTCTGCTCGAAGAGTCGGACCCTAAGGCCGCCAAGGAGCTAGCGGGCGGCGATGTTACCGATGGCGCATATACTGACGAGGTCTATGGGGCCGCTGTCGCCGCCATGCCGGGGGATATGCGCACCGTCGACCCGTCACCCGCCCAAGCGTGCGGAGAGAGCGAACTGTCGCAAAACGTCATCCCGGTGTTCCATAAAGGCACCTTCGACCGCGGTGAGATCAACCGCCTGAACTTCATCACCCGCGTGCTGTCCACTGACCGTCTCGAGGAGATGGCGGAAGAAGTGGACAAGGGTGCCACGGTGGAGGATGCGATTGCGGAGTGGATGATCGAATACGCCCACATCGACGTCCACCACGACACCCCGGCAGACCCAGAGGATGTGATCGACCCGGACTCTGCGTCCAAATAACCGAATAACAAAAACTCCGGCCCGGCTTTTCACAAGCCGGGCCGGAGTTTTTAGGTGTGCAGGTTAGTCAGCGAATGCTTCCTCAAGCAGCTGCTTTTCTTCCTGCTGGTGCACCTTGGCCACACCGGTTGCGGTGGTGGACTGTGCACGACGGGACACGCGGACCATCTCCGGCATGTCCGGGATCAGGGTGCGCAGGTGCTCGTTGTAGAACGGCCATGCGCCCTGGTTTGCCGGCTCGTCCTGCACCCAGCGGATCTCCTTGGCGTTCGGGTAGTTCTTGAACGCATCCGACAGGCGGTTGAACGGGATCGGGTGGAGCATCTCCACGCGGACGATCGCAATGTCGTCGCGGCCGTCCTTCTGACGCTTCTTGTCCAGCTCCCAGTAGATCTTGCCGGAGCACAGCATGATGGTCTTCACCTTGTCGGTGTCACCGATCTTCTTGTTGCCGCGCTCGACGAAGTTCGGGTCGTCGATGACGGACTGGAAGCGGTTGACCTCGATGAAGTCAGACGGCTGGGACACTGCAGCCTTGTTGCGCAGCATGGACTTCGGGCTGAAGACGACCAGCGGACGCTTCATCTCGCCGAGAGCCTGGCGGCGCAGCAGGTGGAAGTGGTTCGCCGGGGTGGACGGCTGCGCGATGGTCATGGAGCCTTCCGCGACGAGCTGCAGGTAGCGCTCGATGCGTGCCGACGAGTGGTCCGGACCCTGACCCTCGTAGCCGTGCGGCAGCAGGGAGATCAGGGAGGAAACCTCGCCCCACTTGGTCTCGGAGGAGGACAGGTACTCGTCGATAATCGTCTGGGCGCCGTTGGCAAAGTCACCGAACTGTGCTTCCCAAGCGACGACGGCGTCCTTGTTGCCAAGGGTGTAGCCGTACTCGAAGCCCATGCCTGCGTACTCGGTCAGTGCGGAGTTGTAGACCTGGAACTGGCCGCCGTTGCCGGCTTCCTGCGCGTTGTGGTCGAGCGGGTTGAACGGCTCGGCGTTGTCCGGGTTGTACAGCACTGCGTGGCGCTGGGTGAAGGTACCGCGCTGGCAGTCCTCACCGGCGAGGCGGACGAACTTGCCCTGCTCAGCCAGGGAACCGAAGGCGAGCAGTTCGCCCCAGCCCCAGTCGATGTCGCCGTCGGTGAACGAGCCGCCGCGCTTGGACAGGACGGACTTGAGACGCTTGTTCGGGGTGAAGTCCTCCGGCAGGTTGGCGTACGCGTCTGCGAGGCGCTTGAACTGCTCTTCGGAGATGTTCGTGTCCAGGCCGCGGGTGAGCTTCTGGGAATCGGTAATACCGGTCTGCTCGCTCGGCTGGCCCTTCTCGGACTTCACGTCGGTGAAGACGGCGTCGAGCTGGTCGTGGAAGTCCTGTGCGGCCTTCTCTGCGTCTTCCTGGGTGATGTCGCCACGACCGATGAGGTCCTGGGTGTAGCGGGTACGCACCGACGGGTGGTTGTTGATGCGCTCGTACATGACCGGCTGGGTCACGGTCGGGTCATCAGCCTCGTTGTGGCCGCGCAGGCGGTAGCAGATGAGGTCGATGAAGACGTCCTTGCCAAACTCGCGGCGGTACTCGGTAGCGAGCTGAGCAACCCATGCGGCTGCCTCCGGGTCGTCGCCGTTGACGTGGAACACCGGGCAGTCGAAGCCCTTGGCCAGGTCGGTGGCGTAGTAGGAGGAACGGCCGGAATCCGGGGTGGTGGTGAAGCCGATCTGGTTGTTCACCACGATGTGGATGGTGCCGCCGACGGTGTAGCCCGGCAGGCGAGACAGGTTCAGGGTCTCCTGGACGATGCCCAGGCCGGTGAACGATGCGTCGCCGTGGAGCATAAGCGGAACGACCGGGTGGTCTTCGCGGCCCTTGGTGGCCTTGATCTGGTCTTCCTTGGCGCGCGCCATACCGACGAGCACCGGGTCGACTGCCTCAAGGTGGGACGGGTTCGCAGCCAGGGAGACCTTGATCTCGCCGTCGCCGAACATCTGGATGTGCTCGCCCTCGAAGCCGAGGTGGTACTTCACGTCGCCGGAGCCACCCTGCTGGGCTGCGCGCATGTTGCCTTCGAACTCGTTGAAGATCGTTGCAACCGGCTTGCCCACGATGTTGAACAGCACGTTCAGGCGGCCACGGTGCGGCATGCCGATGACCACCTCTTCCAGGCCCTGGCCTGCAGCGGTGTCGATGATGGCGTCCATCAGCGGGATGAGGGTCTCTGCGCCCTCGAGGGAGAAGCGCTTCTGGCCGAGGTACTTCGTCTGCAGGAAGTTCTCAAAGGCCTCAGCGGCGTTGAGCTTCTGCAGGATGTACTTCTGCTCTGCACCGGTCGGCTTGGGCATGCCAGCCTCGACGCGGTCGCGCAGCCATTCGCGCTCGTCGCGGTCCAGGATGTGGGAGTACTCGGAGCCGACCTTGAGGGTGTAGGAGGAGCGCAGGCGCGCCATAACCTCGCGCAGCGTCATCTGCTCCTTGCCGCCGAAGCCACCGACGTGGAAGGTGCGGTCCAGGTCCCACAGGGTCAGGCCGTGGGTCTCCATGAGCAGGTCACGCGAATCCGGCTTCGGCAGGCCCGGCTGGTGCCACTGCAGCGGGTTGGTGTCAGCGATGAGGTGGCCGCGGGAGCGGTATGCCTCGATGAGCTGCATGACACGGGTGTCCTTGTTGATGCCCGTGTTCGGAAGATCCTGTGCCCAGCGCAGCGGGGAGTACGGGATCTGCATGGACTGGAAGATTTCGTCCCAGAACTTGTCGTCGATAAGCAGCTGCGAAATGTCGCGCAGGAACTCGCCGGACTCGGCACCCTGGATGACGCGGTGGTCGTAGGTGGAGGTCAGCGTGACCAGCTTGCCAACGCCGAGCTCGGCGAGGCGGTCCTCGGAAGCGCCGGCGAACTCTGCCGGGTAGTCCATAGCGCCAACGCCGACGATGGTGCCCTGGCCCTTGGTCAGGCGCGGGATGGAGTGACGGGTGCCGATGCCGCCTGGGTTGGTGAGCTGGATGGTGACGCCGGAGAAGTCATCCATGGTCAGCTTGCCGTCGCGTGCACGAGCGACGATGTCCTCGTATGCGTCAACGAACTCGGAGAAGGACTTCTTCTCGCACTCCTTGATCGCAGCGACGACGAGGGAGCGGGAACCGTTCTTGCCCGGAAGGTCGATAGCCAGGCCGAGGTTGATGTTCTCCGGCTGGATGGCGAAGGACTTGTTGCCGTCCTCCTTGTAGTTCTTGTTCATGTCCGGGTGCAGCTTCGTCGCCAGGACGATGGCGTAGCCCAGGATGTGGGTGAAGGAAACCTTGCCGCCACGGGTGCGCTTGAGATGGTCGTTAATCAGCGCGCGGTTCTCAAACATGAGCTTGACCGGCATGTCACGCACGGTCGTCGCCGTCGGCACCTCGAGCGACTCGTTCATGTTCTTCGCAATCGCACGGAATGCGCCCTTGAGCTGGAACTCGCCCGGCTCGACCTCGACCTGTGCGATCTTGTCCAGCGGGGAGGCCTTCGGCTTCGGCAGGGTGCGCTTCGGGCGGTTGGAGACCTTTGCTGCGGCCTCGTCGACCTTGGTCTCGCGACCATCCTGCGAAGGAGCGCCGGTGGAACGGGCAACCTTCGGGTCGGTCTTCGCCTGGCTTGCACCTGCCTGGGAAGGGGTGACGTTGGACGTGCCATTGGCGGTCTTCGGTGCACCCTTTTTCTCAAACAGTTCACGCCATTCGGCGTCGACCGAGTTCGGGTCGTCCTTGTACTGCTGGAACATCTCGTCAACCAGCCAGCTGTTCTGGCCGAACGTGTTTTCGCTGCTCACGGCAGGTTCTCGCCTTCCTTCTGTTTTGATTTCGCGGAACGTTTCTTTGACTGTAATCGTCCGCGCTGATATGGCGCGAACTTGGGTTGTTCCTGTCCACGGGGTTTCCGTCTTTCACCCCCGTTAGCGGTTGGCAGCCCACATTTGGGCATACCTACCGCCGGCGGTGAGGAGGTCCTCGTGGCAACCGTCCTCAATGATACGTCCTTCGTCGATTACGAGTATTCGGTCGGCCCTCGCAGCGGTTGCGAGGCGGTGTGCGACGACCACTGACGTGCGCCCCGAGGTTGCACGGTCGGCGGCGTCGAGTACCGCGCGTTCGGTTGCGGGATCAAGGGTGGCGGTGGCTTCGTCGAGAAGCAGCACGGCAGGGGAGAGCATCTCCGCGCGTGCGAGCGCGATGATCTGGCGTTGCCCGGAACTCAAGCCTCGGCCGCGTTCACCGACGCGCGCGTTGAAGCCGCCGGGGATCGTATCGACGACACCGAGCGCGCCAATGCGGTTCACCGCTGCCTCGATCTCTTCTGGGGTCGCGCCCGGCGCGCCGTAGGCGATGTTGTCCGCGACGGTGCCGGGGAACAGGTAGGACTCCTGCGGGACCTGGGCGAGTGCGCGGCGCCAGTCTGCAAGCGGGAATTCCACGATGTTTGTGCCGGAGGCGCGCACCTTGCCCGAGGTGGGGTCGTAGAACCGGGCGAGCAGTTTGACCACGGTGGATTTGCCCGCACCTGTTGGGCCGACGAGTGCCACGGTGGTACCTGGCTCGATGGTCAGGTCCATGTGGTCAATCACGGGGGAGGCGTCTGTATCGGTGGAGGCTGAGTAGGAGAAGGTGGTGTCGTCGAAAAGCAATGGCCCACTTGCGGCGCTGTGAGCACCCGGGTTGGTGCCGGAGTCGGGGACAGTGGTGCGTTGGGCAAGTAGGGCGCGGATGCGGTCGAAGCTGACGGTGGCTTGCTGCCAGGAGTCGAAGATTTGGCCAAGCTGCTGGATAGGGCCGTAGAGCTGGCCGAGGTACATGGTGAACGCGACGAGCACACCGACGGACAGTGATCCGTCGGCGATGCGTCCCGCGCCAAAGCCGACGATGACGGCGGTCATGGTTTGGGAGATGAAGTGCATGCCTGGGAAGTACAGCGCGACCAGGGCGACGGAGCGCATGCGTAGGCGGCGGTATTCGTCGCTTAGGGCCGTGAAGTGCGCTTCGAAGTGGGTCTGCGCGCGGTGGGTTTGGGTGGTGCGGATGCCGCCGATGAGTTCCGCGAACTCGCCGTTGACCGTGGAGATCTGTTCGCGTGAGGCCTGGTAGTAGCGCTTGGAGAAGACTCTGAACGCCCAGGTGGCGGCGACAATCAACGGGACGGCGGTCAGTGCGATGAGGGTGAGTTCGCCGTCGGTGGCGACCAGCATGACGATCACGCCCACGAGCGAGCCGACGGCGACAATCGCCTGTGCGAGTCCGGTTTGTAGGAAGCTCGACAGGGTGTCGATGTCCGTGGTCATGCGCGTCATGATCTTGCCGGACAGTCGCGATTCGAAGTAACTCAACCCCAGTTGCTGCAGGTGCGCGTAGGAGCGCAGGCGCAGCCCGTAGAGGAGGCGTTCGCCGGAGCGCGACGACAGGACAGTCATCAGTGCATCCGAGGCCCAGGCGATTGCGACTACGCCGAGTGCAATGAGCCCCGCGTTGATCAGGTTCTCCTGGTTACTTGGGGTAATGCCGCGGTCCACGGCGGCGCGCACGATGGTGGGGAAGGCCAAGTCCGCCAGCACGCCCACAATCAGTAGGGCGACGGTGCCAGCGATGAGCCAGCGCACGGCCTTGAACATGTCGCGGATGTGGAATTCGCTTGACGGGGTGCGCAGGCGGGTCAGTGTCTGCTCGGCCAGATCCGGCAGTTCGCGCGCTTCCGGGAGGCGCTCCACGCGTGTGAGCAGTTCCGGGGTGGCGTTGATGGTGGAGGCGCGTCCGCTCGTCGGCACGATCACGCGTTCCTGGGGTTCGGTGTCCACTTCGGGCCACAGGTTGCCAATCTCCTCGTACAGCGTTTCGGACTCGGGGTCCATGGAGGCGCGATACTCGTCGGTTGCCATGACCTCGTCGCGGGGCCCTTGCTTGACGACGACCCCACCGCGCACCACCGCTACCCGATCCGCATGATCCACCGTTGATTGGCGGTGGGCCACGGTCAGCACTGCGATGTCGCTGAGTGCTTCGCGCAGGTTGGCCAAGATGTGGGCTTCGTTGATGGAGTCGATGGCGCTGGTGGCGTCGTCAAGCACGAGCACCTTCGGTGTCGACATGAGGGCGCGGGCGAGCGCGATGCGCTGGCGCTGACCACCGGAAAGGGTGAGACCGCGCTCACCGACTTGGGTGTCGTAACCGTCGGGGAGGCGCTCGATGAACTCGTCTGCCAGGGCGAGACGTGCCGCCTCGCGCACCGCGGCATCAAGTTCGTCCGGCGACATGTTATCGGCAGCCCCCATGGCGATGTTGTCGCGCACGGAGGAAGAGAAAAGGAAGGCGTCGTCGAAAACACAGACCACATCGCCACCGGTGACCGTGCCCGTATCCGGGGTGTAGAACCCGCCAGCTAGCTGCACCGCCATGGTTTTACCCGCGCCGGGCGGGCCGACCATTGCAACGGTCTCGCCCGGCGCGACCGAAAGGGTGAAGCCGTTTAAGACGTTGTGGCCACCGGTGGAAAAGTGCACGTCGCTAAAGCGCAGGCCGGGTTCGGCAGGCAAGTTTTCGGTGGAATTCACGGTGGAGTTTGCGGTGGAATTCGCGGTGGACTCTTCAGGTGCGAGTGCCAGCACATCCGCGAGCCTGTCGAAGGAGCTCATGCCCATCTGCATGCGGACGTACTGGTTGGTCAGCATCGACAGGGTGGACGTCATCGTGGTCAGGTACGCGGTGAATGCGACGAACTGGCCGATGGAGATCCTTCCGTGGATGGCGAGCATGCCACCGGCGATGATGGTGACCACGAGTGCAACCTTGGGCAGCTGGGACAGTACCGGCTGGAAGCGTGCGGTGAGTTTCGCCGCCCGCATTTTTACCGCGTAAAGGTGGCGGCCAAGGTTGTCGAGCTGGTCGATCTCTCGCTGTTCCTGCCCGAACGCCTTGACCACACGCACGCCGGAGACGGTTTGTTCGACGTGCTCTGCAAGTTCTGCGGTGGCGTGCTGGTTGACCCACGTTGCTGCGTAGAGCGTTTTGCGCGACCGGTTGGCCTCCCAAAGGAGCACAGGCAACAGTGCCAGCGACATCGCGGTCAGTGCGACGTCCATGCTCAGCATGACGATCAAGGTGGCTACCAGTTGCACGATGCGTGTGAGCATCATCGCCAGAGTGTCCAGCACCGTCTGGTACATGTTCAGATCCGAGATCGAGCGCGAGACAATCTGGCCCGTCACGATCTTGTCCTGTCCCGGCCCGTCCAGGCGGTGCAGTGTGCGCAGGATCTTGGTGCGCAACCAGTGTTGCGAGGTCGTTGCAAGGCGACCGGAGGTGGTGCGCCGGATGATGCTTAGGACGTAGGTGGCCGCTGCGACTGCCACCATCAGCCACGCCACGCGGGCAACGGAACCGTCCGCATTCCCGGTGGCAATATCAATCGCTTGGCCAGTAAGAGCGGGCTCGGCCACGCGGGTGAGCGCCGCCAAGATGGCAGCGGCGAACGCGACGGCGGCAGGCGCGCGGTTCGCCTTGAGCGATTGGGTAAGAAGTGGGCTAGTGGTCCTCATGTTCCTTGTCGTTGCTGTCCTTCCCGCTACTGTCCTTACCGTCGCGGAAGATCTTCAAAATCCATGCAGCGAATTCCTTCGGGTTGAAGCCACCTTTGATGCGACCGGTCTCATCGGCCGTGTCTTCGGGCTCGAGCGGGGTGGCAAACTGCAGCGGCACCGGGCCGAGGGCCTGCTGAATGTTATCGATGATGTTGCCGGCCAGCTTGCGGTTCACCGTCGTACCGGCAATCGCACCCAGGCCGAGCGGCAGCATCTTGCCCAGCCAGGCGCGACGCATGGAACGACGCAGCGAACGCATAGCCATGCGCTGCAGCACGTTGTTGGTCTCATTGAGCGTCGGGCCAGAAAAGCGCGACAGGGTGGCCTTGCCAGGCAGCTTGCGGGAGTTTTCGCCGAGCAGCGTATCCACGATTGCTAGACCCTTCGTACCCATCAGCGTGGTCAGCACGATGGCGCGGCGGTGCTCGGGGTCGGAGATGTCGTCGCCACGCAAATATGCCGATGACATGGCGTAAAACGCCGCGAGATCCAGAAAGAGGGCGGACTCGCCGGCCACAGCAGCAGCACCTGTGAACAGGCCAACGCCTGGTACTGCCGCAGCGGCACCCACACCGGCACCGGTGCCCGTGACGGTGTTTTTCAGATGCTTATCCATAATCGCCTGGATTTCAGCCGGGGACTTATCCGGATTGTCGCGACGCAACCAATCCACATACCCGCGGATCACAGAGGTCTGCAGTCGCACGGCCTTGTCCACCGCGCCGATGAAAACACGACCGAGTTTGCCCGCGTCCTTTTCCAGCTGCGCTGAATTTTCCTGCAGCGCGACCTTGATTTCCTTGCGGAGCTCCGTCTCGTCGATCTGCGTTGATTTCTTCTTACCGAACACGTTTATCCTCCTGCCGTGAACTGGCGATGGGTAATTGGTACAGCATAGAACGACTTCATATCCCGGGAAGACCGGGCGGAAACGCTCTAGGCTTGAACGCATGAATGCGCGCCGCCAACCAGTCGTACAGACAACGGCCGGAGCCGTGCGCGGTCAAGTCGACCCGCACACCGGAATGCGCACCTGGCGTGGCGTGCCATTCGGCGCCAACACCGCTGGTACTCACCGGTTCCGCGAACCGAAACCCGTCCAACCCTGGCCTGGGGTGCGCGACTGCACACGCTTCGGCCCACCCGCCATGCAAGGCACCTTCGGCATCCGTGGCACGGTGCTTGGTTCGGAGGACTGCCTCAACTTAGACATCGTCAGGCCCGACACTGATGAGGTCTTGCCTGTCGTTGTCTGTTTCCACGGCGGCACTTTTGTCACCGGCGCCAGCCACGAAAAAGTCCTCCAAGGTCATCGCCTCACCGCCGCGACGAACATTGTCTACGTCTCCTTAAACTTCCGCCTCGGCGTGCTCGGCTACCTCGATGTGCGATCGCTTGGCGACGACTGCGTGGCCAACCCCGCTATCCGCGACCAGATCCTCGCCCTGCGGTGGATCCGGGACAACATCGCAGCCTTCGGCGGCGACCCAGATGCTGTGACCATCATGGGCGAATCCGCAGGCGGTGCTGCCGTGCTGCATCTCATGTGCGCACCCGATGCCCGCGGCCTGTTCCACCGCGCAATCGCGCAGTCCCCGCCACCGGCCAGCGTCCACTCGAGGCGCCAAGCCGCCAGGTGGGTCCAAGCCCTCATCAGGAAACTCGGGCTCGCACCAGACACCACCCTTGACCAGCTGCGCGACATCCCCGCAGAAACCCTCGTGCGCGCCGGGCAATCACTGATGTTTAACAGCAAGGAAGCGCTGCAATTCAACATCAGCTTCATGCCCACCCTGGACAGTGCCAGCCTGCCCCAACACCCCATTGACACGTTCAACGCTGGCGAGCAAGCCCGCGTGCCACTGATCGTGGGAACCAACTCCGACGAAGCCAGTTTCACCAAAGCCATCTACCAAACCTCCCGCCAGCGCCAACGTGCTGCGCGCCGGGCGTTGAACGTGTTTGACCCGGACAATGCGCTGGATGTCATCGAGGCGTACGACGATGTCGGCGCACGCGGCGACTTTGCGGAGTTGATGGCAGACGCCGTGTTCTGGGCCCCGAGTGTCATCCTGGCCACCGCGCACCGCATGGTCGCGCCGACCTATATGTATCGCTTCGCCTACGCATCTGCCGCGATGCGCAAGTTGGGCCTCGGCGCGATTCATGCAGCTGACCTGGTTGCGGTCTATGGCGATCCCTTTGCCACAGTGACCTCCAAACTGGATCGCTTCGGGCCGCGAGACACGTTCCAAGAGGTCAGCCGGCTCATGCAGTACCACTGGGGCGAGTTCTTCCACACCGGCACACCTGGTACGGAGTGGCCCAGCTATGGGTTTAAGCGTGGCGACGACCCGGGGCGTGCGACTGCGGTGTTTGAGTACGGCATACGTGTGGAATACGACCCGAAAGCGGAGCAACGCACCGCGTGGGAGTCGTTTGACATGCGCGAGTGGGGAATTAGCCGGACGGATTTGTGACATCCGCGATGATAATTCCAGGCACGCGTCAGCGAACGTGGCTAGGCTGAAGCCAGTCTGAAGGTCAATGCGGAAGGAACCCACTGTCATGAGCTTTTTCGAGGACATCGCGGCCGCGTTGGACCGCGACGGTATTGAGTCGCGCGTAGGCGGGGACACGATGTTTGTCCCCATGTCCGCGGCGTTGGAATTGCAGTTTGTGGAAATTGATCCGCACCTGCCAGCGGCGAACGTGTACATCGCCGCCGCTGACGTGGACGAGGACGACGAAGAGTTTGAGGCCGTCTTAGTCGCTGTGGTGTTCTCCGTGGAGGCAGCGGTGACTGCTGTTGCTGAGCACATGGCGACCGACCAGGTGGTAACAGTGCTGCGCGACCTGCTGGAAAGCACGGACGAGCGCATTGGGGATCTCGAGTTCTTCCAGGACCACGTCAACCCGCAGCAGGTGCGCGCCGAAGTGGGCGCGAATGCCGAGTTGCAGGTCGTCGTCGAAGCCGTCAACGGCGTGCCGAGCGCCACAGTGACCTTCGTTGCACTCCCGGATGACTACGACGATGTCATCGAGGACGCCGAGGGCGAGTTGTGGGAGTCCGACGGCGATGCGGAACTGTCTGAGGAGGACCGCGCACGTCTGTTTGACGTCATCCATGATGAGGCAGTTGCCGACGCTGAGAAGCTCGAGCTGGGCAGCTTCACCGACTTCGACCGCCTCTTTGACGTGCTGTCGCTCGCCGCCGACCAGGCAGAGGAATGGGAGGCGCAGCTGCTTCCAGTCGACGACGAGATTGACGAGCCGGACGTCTACGACATCTTCGGCCAAGACGACGAAGACTACGACGAGGACCTCGATGATGAGGATGATGAGGATCTCGACGACGAAGACTTCGACGAGGACGACGAGGACTAAGCCGCGCTGAGTCCTTCGAACATGGAGGAGGGCGACTCGATCGGGGTGAACGCCCCGTCGACGAGCCAGACGTAACTTGCTGCCTTCGCCCCCGGAATTTCGTGGACGGTGTGGGCAGCATCATCGGGGATGACCGCGCGCACCCAGGACTCGGCAAGCAACGTGTCCACGGGAACCCCAGCGGAATCCGTAATGCGCAATTCGATCAGGTATGCCGGGATGTGGCGCTGCCCGTAGCCCTGGATACGTGCGCGAGCGCGCGGGCCAACGCGCCGCCGCGTGACCGCCAACGACAACGTCGGACCGTTGTCTATCCGGGGTAGCGATATCACTGGTGGCCTCCAGGTCGCAGCCGGGCGAGACAGTGAGCGCGGGTGGTGGATCATCGCGTTGATGGCGTGCAGCTTCTCGGGGAAGAGGTCTCGGATTTCAGCAGCCAAGGAATCGGCACTGGCGTATGCATCGGCATCCACAGTGGGGGAGGTGCGGAACATGGACAGGGCATTCTTTGCGTTCAACTTCATGGCTCAAACACTAAAAGTCGCTCCGACACCACCCGGTACATATTCGAACATATGGGCGATACGGCTATTTGACGCGTTGTGTAACCTTGCTGTTTATGAGTGCGAATAAGGTGGTGAAACCGTCGATACCCCGCACCATTTGGGTGCTCACGGGCGCCGCCTTCATTGTTGCGCTCGGGTACGGGTTAATCGCTCCGGTTCTCCCGCAGTTTGCGGGAAGTTTCAACGTATCCATGGCCGCAGCAGGTGCGGTCGTGTCTGTGTTTGCTCTTGCCAGGTTGCTTGGTGCGCCCGGCGCGGGTGTGCTGGTGGACAAACTGGGCTCGCGCCCGATCTACCTCACAGGCTTGAGCATTGTGGCTGTCTCCACGTTCTTCGTGGCGTTTGCTCAGGCGTATTGGCAGATTCTTGCATTGCGGTTCATCGCGGGTTTCGGCTCGACGATGTTTACGTTGTCGGCGCAGGCACTGATTGTGCGGGTGACGCATCCTTCGATCCGTGGCCGCGCGAACGCGTTGTACGCTTCGGCATTTCTTGTGGGCAATGTGTTCGGTCCGATCGTGGGCGCAGCGTTGTCGTATTTGGGTTTCCGTATCCCGTTTGCCATTTATGGCGTGGCGGTCGCGATTGCGGCCGGCCTCGTCGCGTGGCTTACACAGCCGCGTCCAGGTGCGAAGGCGTTGCCGAAGGCGAAGCCCGCGATGCGGCTGCGGAGCGCCTGGAAGGTGCCCACCTACAGGGGATTGCTGGTCGCGGCGTTTACCAATGGGTTTGTGAATATGGGTGCACGCGTGGCGGTGTTGCCGCTCTTTGCCGCCGCGGTGTTTGAGCAAGGCGGGGCAGCGGCTGGTTTCGCGCTTACGGCGTTCGCGCTCGGCATGGCGATCATGCTGCAGTTTTCCGGGCGTATGTCGGATCATTTTGGCAGGCGCCCGATGATCTTTGCGGGCATGGCAATGTCTGCAGTGTTTACGGTGGTGCTTGGCACGGCGACGAGTTTCTGGCCGCTCATGATCTGGTCGGTGCTGGCCGGCGTGGCTTCCGGCACGATGAGCCCGTCCATTCAGGCAGCGTTGGCGGACATCATTGGCAATGAACGCTCCGGCGGTAAGGTGTTATCCACATTCCAGATGACGCAGGATGCGGGCCAGATTTTCGCACCTGTGGTTGTCGGTGCGATTGCGCAGACCGCAGGCTTTACTGCCGCGTTCGGCGTATGCGGTGCAATGTGTGCGGTGGCGGCTGTGGTGTGGCTGATCATCGGTAAGGAAACGATGGTGAAGGAGCCACGATGAGAGTAATTCTGGACTGCGACCCGGGTATCGACGACACCTTAGCCCTCATCTGGCTGACCGCAGCCACGCAGGCGGGCATCCATGAGTTGGAGTGTGTGACTACGACTGCCGGCAACGTCGACGCCGACCAGTGCGCCAAAAACGCCGCATGGATCCTGTCGTTGTGCGGTTTGCCGATTATCTCTCTCGCCGCTGGAGTACCGGCACCGCTTGAGGTGGAGCTGACCACCACGCCGGAAACCCACGGCGATACGGGGCTTGGGTATGCCACCGCACCGGAGCGTCACGTTGAGCACGATTGGGAGGCGCTGTGGGTCGACGCGATTGAGCGCGGTACGGACGATCTGCACCTTATCGTCACCGGCCCCATGACTAACCTGGCATTTTTTGCCCACGCCCACCCGCAGCACTTCGCGCGCCTGAAGCACATCACGGTGATGGGTGGTGCGGTGAACTATCCGGGTAACACCACGCCGACGGCGGAGTGGAACTTCTGGGTTGATCCGCACGCCGCCGCCGACGTCTTCGACATGACACCGACTCCGATCACGTTGTGCTCACTTGGTGTGACGGAGAAGATGTTGCTTGAGCCTGAGCGGTTGGAGGGGGTCGTCGCAAAGCTAGGCGCGAGCCCGATTGCCCAGCACTTGGGTGACATTGTTCGGTTCTACTTCGAGTTCCACGAGGAGGTCGGGGAGGGCTATCGTGCGCAGATCCACGACTTGCTCACGGTGCTCATCGCGCTTGGGGCGGTGGACTATGAGCATTGCTTGACGACGATCGCCGTCGAGACCGATTCCGAGCTCACCTGCGGCACCTCAGTGGCGGATCTGCGTGACATTTGGGAGCGCGAACCCAACGCGCGCCTGGTCACCGCTGCGGACATCGATGCCGCGTGGGAGTCATTTGACTGGGCCTGCGAGATCCATGCACGCGTGGTGGCGGGTGATGCAAGTCTTATGGAACTGCGCCACCTCAAAGCGGACGACTAACTGCTACACTGCCTGATCTGGACGTTCCTGCCGAGGTGACATAGGCAGGGGCGCAATTGCTCATTTGCCCGTGAGAATTACGGAAAGATCCATGTCACACACCACTTCTCAAAACTCGCAGAAGGCGCAGTGGACCCCGCTGCGTCGCGTTCTTGTTGCCCTTGGCGCGCTGATTATCGCCGCGACCTGGCTCTACTTCGTTCTTGTCCGCCCCGCTGACTGGGATCAGGTCACAGGCTCCGGTCCTGGCATTACGTTGCTGGCGGGCTACGGCGTGGGCACCCTGCTGCTACTCGTGGCCATCGTCCCTGTGTTGCCGGCGCGCACGCTTGGGCTGATTCCGATTGCGATCATCATCAACTCCGTCATCGGCGAGATCGTCGGCTCGATTGGTCTGCCGCTGTACCTCGACTCCGTGGGTACCGTGCTGGTTGCAGCCTTGGCCGGCCCGGTTGCGGGCATGGCCACCGGTGCGCTGAACAACGTGGTGTGGGGTCTGGTCAACCCGGCCGCCCTGCCGTTCGCCGCCGGTGCGGCCTTGGTCGGCTGGTTGGCGGGTGTGTTTATTCACCGCTTCAACGCGTTCCGCAACCCTGGCACCGTGGTCGGCTTTGGCCTTGTGCTCGGTGTGGTGGGCGGCATGGTCGCAGCCCCGGTTGCCGCATATGTCTACGGCGGCACCGCCGGTGTGGGCACCGGAGCGCTGGTGAGCCTGTTCCGCGAGATGGGTGGGTCCCTGATCGCGTCGGTAACCACCCAGGCGTTTATCTCTGACCCGGTGGATAAGCTCATTGTCCTGTTCATCGCCTACGCCACAGTGAAGGCGCTGCCGAAGCGCACCGTGGCTGCCTTCGCGCCACAAGAACCTGTCGCACCAGCATCGACACCTGAGGCGTAAAGCACTTCCGTGGCAGACCGTCTGAGCCCTTCAACCCGTGTGAACCCGTTGACCGCTTTGGACATCGGGGCGTCGGGCTGGATTCTGGTGCTCGGGCTGAACCGGCCAGAAGTTTCACTTGCAGTGCTGGCCGCGGCAATGGTGCTGGGGACGTGGCGCACCCGCAACGTCGCGCTCATTGCGGCCACCGCGTTGCTTGCCGCCCCGGTCGCAGCATCCATGGTGCTCATCCACGCGCCCTACGGTGAGCATCGCATCGCGCCGCTGCTGACCAGTGATGGCCTTGCCACAGCAGGGGAGTTAGCCGCACGCTTCACCGCACTGATTGCCAGCCTGCTCGCGGCCGTCGCATGGTCGCGCACCCCGGATCTGGCCAAGGCGCTGCAGGCGGCACCGGGTGGCAACCGGATCGGCTACATCGCCGGCACGACACTGCAACTCGGGCCCCAAGGCGCACACCGCGCACGGATCGTCCGCGACGCCAACCACCTCAAAGGCGAGCGCATCACCGTAAAAACCGTGATCCCGAACCTGATCATGCCGGTGCTTACAGAGTTGCTCACCCAAGCCGGCGCCCGCGGCCAAGCCCTAGAGACTGCAGGCTACGATCTCACCGGCCCCCGCACCGTGCTGCGCTCAGTCCACGACAGCCGCATCCAGCGCGCCGCCCGCCTCCTCATTCCACTTGCATGTTTGGGGGCTGTGCTGTGGATCTGACACTGCTCACCCAGGCGCTCGACGAGCACCGCACGGTGCAGGTGATCGGTAACTCCGGAGCAGGCCTGACCACCCTGGCAGCGCAAGTGCACCGCGAGTGGGATCACGCCGCCGTAGTTCAACAGGACGCCACCGCGCACGTGTCGTATCTTCGCGATACCGTCGTCGAGGAAGTCGCCCTTGGCCTCGAGCAGCGCGGCATCCCCGCCGACGAGATGCGCAAGCATTGCGAGCGCATCCTCCACGCCGCAGGTCTGAGTGATCTCGCCGAGCGCAACCCAGCGCAACTCTCTGGCGGACAAACGCGACGCCTCGCCATCGCAGCCGTTGCGGTGCTCGAGCCGGGCACTTTGCTTCTCGACGACCCCTTCGCCGGCCTCGACCCAACCTCCTGCACCCGCATCACCGAACTGCTGGCTTCGCTGCCGTCGAAGGTGGTCATCCTGGGCACACGGCTTCGCAACATCGACTCGGACGCACTCGGACTTGTCGGTGGCACCCTCCAGCCGGACGTCCCATCAAATCCGGACCTGCAGTTGCCTGACCGCGTTACAGCAACTGGTGAACCAATCGACCTCGGCGAAGTCTCCGCCGTCCGTGGTGGCACACCCCGCAAGTGGTGGCAGTTCCGCACCTCGACAGAACCGGCGTTCACGGCCGGGCCGCTACAACTGACCGTACGCCCCGGCGAGGCTGTGTGGCTGCGTGGCGACAACGGCGCCGGCAAGACAACGCTCCTTCGCGCGATGGCTGGCCTCGACGACAACCCGGGCCTGGAACAGACCCGCGGCGTGACCGTGTCGCTGGCGCTGCAGCGCGCCGCAGACCAGCTCGCAGAATCCACCGTGGGTCGGTTCATCGGCAACGACGAAGCCGTCGCCGCACTGGGCTTGGACCCGGAGGTCCACCCGCTGGATCTCCCGTCAGCGCATTTCCGGCTCGCACAGCTCGCCCAGGTGTTCGCTCAGGAGCGCGACCTTGTGCTTCTCGACGAGCCCGACGTCGGCCTCGACATCCCCTCCCGCGAGCGTGCCCACGCCCTCATCGCAGCGGGGCTGGCAGGCGGCCAGGCAGTGATCTTCACCTGCCACGACACCAGCTTCGCCGCGGAGGTGGGGGAGTATGCGGTGGTTACCGATTCAAAATTGGGTTAAAAACCCTAGTGATTATCTGTGATTACAGCACCGCAAAAGAAAAGAAATCCTTCTGTTCAATTCAACGTGCATTGAGAGCGGGATGAAGTAGAAGAGAATCCTGCTACTTCGGTGTTGTTGGCTCGTACATTCTCAGATAGTTTTCCAGCTCTTCTTCAACAACTGAAAGTGGCTCTGGTCGTTCTCGAAGGAGCTTCGCCCAGGACCTACCAGGATGAAGAGTGTCCCATCTTGGCCGCAACCCGTTTCTCCGACCTGAGCCAGGATCGTGGTTTCCGAAGCCGTCGATAAGCGAATTCCAGACCGGGTGATGCAGCCGAATAGCAATTATTTCGGCGAGCTGAACCCAAGTCGGAGCTACGACTAGATATCTCACCGAAAAATCATGAACATCGAGATTGTTCGCTGATTCAATGGACTTTCGATGATTCTGTATACGGTTGAATAATTTTGGACCGTCAAGAACGTTTTGTTGATCGGGATCTCCCTTTCGGTGGCTCTCTGCTTCGGCCTTCCCGATATAGATTGCCCACGTGCCGGGATTCTCTCTATTGGCCAGCGCAATTCGTTCGTACGCAGGGAAATCACCGGTGTAGTAGAGCGCATACACCCCAGCACCATGAAACCGCTTGATTTCAGTTAGTGGAACCACCGGTTGCTCATCAAGCGCTCTCGAGATGGATATGCCAAGGTTTTCGTAGGAAAGTGGATCAAATGCGGACATTAGACGACTGCCTTTACGAGAGGAAGGTCGGTGAATTTACGTTGTTTAATAGCTGTATCAAGCGCAAGATGTTCTGCTACTGACTCGGCAACTGCCCGTCCTAGTCTTACTGGAACAGCATTCCCTAACTGCCGCATAGCCTCGCCCCATGCACCGTGAAGGGCATACCCATCTGGGAAGGTCTGAATCCTTGCTGCTTCCCTAATGCTGAAGTAGCGAACCGATCCATCTGGAAACCGAATCATATTTTCGCCACCCGGAACCCCATGTGCTCCTGCTTTTAGCGCTTTAGATGGTTCGTCTATGTAACTCCCCGTATGGCCGGGGTAAACCCTAGCTCCAGGCTGGAATCGGTGATCAAGCCAGCCTGGAGTGCCGTCTTGACGAGGCTCGGGCATGGTTTCTAGCGCGTCTCGCACGGTAAGCCATGGCTTGAGATTCGGATTTCCCTTCCCGGGGCGCTGTAAAACAACTTGATCTCGTTGGGGTGTTTTGTGTCGCTCCCAGTATTCACCAGATATCTGGGTTTGCTGAAGGGCGGTTCCACTGTGCGTCGGTTCCGGAAAACTCCATCCGGTTTCTATATCGGATCTAAACCCAACCATAAACACGCGGTGTCGGTGCTGGGGGACTCCGTAGTCTGCTGCGTTAACGATGGTAGTCACCACATCGTACTCGAGATCTTGTGCGCCCCCAGTGTTGTCGACCTGCTTGAGACGTTTGTAATGCTCCAGCCAGGATTCTCCTTGACGTGCGCGGACCATCGGGTAGTTAAGCCTTAGCTTGATGAAGGAAAAATAATCGGTGAAAGCGGCGCGTGTAAGACCTTTAACGTTCTCTACGATGAAAGCTCGCGGCTTTAGGTCGGCAACCGCGGCTGTCATTGCAGGAAACATGTCTCGGGGGTCGTTGTCGGCTTTCGCTTTTCCTCCCATGGAAAAAGGCTGACAGGGTGGTCCTCCCGAGACTAAATCAATTTCGTGTTTGTTGAATTGATTCCAATTGATTGACCGTACATCGCCTTCTATCACTTCAAGGCCCTGAATGAGGGGGTAGCCGTCGGAGATATTATTGCGAAGGGTTGCAGTGGCCCATTTGTTCCACTCAGCAGCTGCCAAGTGGTGAAATCCTGCTAAGGACGACCCCAAAAGTAAGCCACCGCCACCTGCAAAAAGTTCTATGCTCTTCATGTTTCCTTAATTTACAAGTGGGGCCGATGCATTCCGCCTGAAAATAGAACAGATGATCGAATGTGGATTAGATTATGTTCTCGTGTCCTGAGTTCTAGATATAGACTGCCAGGTAGTCCACGACTAACAGTGGCCCCTCCAGAAACTGGTTTTGTTCCTCAGCGGTTGATGGTCCTTTGCGGCCTGCAGCTCTGCGCTGTTCGCGGCTCATAGGTATCCCGGATGCTGCATGCAATGAAAACCAACGTCCTTCTGGAATCTTCTTTCGGACTTTTGCCACAATTCGGGCCCTGTCATCGAAGCCATCTTTAGTACGAATATGGTCTTGCTGTAGGGTTCCCACGATTCGCCAGGCAGTGGCGTCGTCTTCTCCGATAAGGATCGGTTTCAAGTTAACGCCATCCATAAAATCCGCCATTTGGTTAAATTGTTCGGAATCTGGGAGATCGTTCTGTGGTGAGCCGAATATCTTGGTGAGTGGTGCGACCTTTGCAAGTGAACGTAAGCTGCCCGGAAGTTCGTTGTTAGCGAGGATCTCGCTAATTTCTGAGAGATAAACATCGCATTCCCACTCGATCATTTCTCCGGTGCGAATGTGTTGGAATGAGGTGTCCGGTTCGAGGATTTCGTTCCAGGAAGCTGCTTCGTAATTAGCTCGGCCGTACTTAATTAGTCGGTCAAGTTTCGCGGTGTCATGATCTCTAAATGAGCGGGTGTTTTCTCCGGTTTCAGCACGAGCCTTTTCACCGCTAATTACTTTTGCGTCGATTGAGCCACCGTTGTGGGAGGTTTTTGATTGCTTGTCGATAATGGACTCGGTTAGGCCATTTTCGATACCGGCGATGTAGTCATCTAATGCTTGTGTGTCTAGGTAGAAAGGGCGGATGAACAAATCAATATCTTTCAATCTGGCGTAAATGAGAATGTCAACACAGCATAGTTGGGTTGTGGCAATTTTTGGTTTGGCTATTCGAGGTCAGTCGCCTACCGAATCGTATCTTGGACGTGCTGTTGCCGCCCTAGTGAAGTGAATGGTGAATGGGAGGTCAGTTTAAACAGCGTGGCGATGTGGGGTCGTCGATACGCACATGCTCTTAGACCTCTGCCTTGTCGATGACGTCGCGCAGGGTTTGGGCGGAGTGGTGGAACTTGGCGGTTTCGGTGTCGTCGAGACGAAGTTCGACGACGTTGCGCACGCCGCCACGGTTGAGCACGGTTGGGGTGCCAATGTAGATATCGTTGAGGCCGTATTCGCCCTCAAGAAGCGCGGAGACCGGCAGGACGACGTCCTCGTTCCGCAGGATCGCTCGCGTGATGCGCGCGAGCGCGTTGCCGATGCCGAAGGCGGTGTTGCCTTTGCGTTTGATGATGTCGTAGGCGGCGTCGCGGGTACGCACAAACATCTCGTCGATTTGTGTGTAAATATCCGGGTTGCGGGCGGCTTCCGACTCAAGCAGAGCGGGGAGGGGAACACCACCGATGGAGCCGGAGGACAACACAGGCAGTTCGGTGTCGCCGTGCTCGCCGATGATGTGGGTGTGCACCGCAGAGGGAGCGATGTCGAAGTACTGGCCCAGGTTGTGGCGCCAGCGCGCCGTATCCAGCACGGTGCCTGCGCCGATGACCTGATTCGATGGCAGTCCGGTCTGCTTCCAGGACACGTAGGTCAGCACATCCACTGGGTTGGTGGCCACGACGTAAATGCCGTTGAAGCCGGCGGCCATGACTTGTTTGTTGATGGACTCGAAAATCTTCACGTTGCGCGCCACAAGATCCAGACGCGTCTCGCCGTCGCGCTGGGCAACGCCGGCGCAATTGACCACGAGTGCAGCATCCTTGCAGTCCTCGTAGGTGCCAACCGTGACATCCATGTGGTGGCCAGAGAACGGGATAGCGTGGCTGAGGTCTTCTACCTCTGCCCAGGCGAGGTCCTCGTTGATGTCGATGATGGCCAGGTGGTCTGCCAGCCCTTGGTTCAAGACTGCGTAGGCGTATGCGATGCCGACAGCGCCAGCACCGATGATGACAACTTTCGAACCGTGGGTAACAAACATACGACCAATCATTTCATGTGTGGGAAGAAAAAGATGTAGGGGGTTAGTGGTTTTGACACTACTGCGGCAAACCGCTTTTTAGCAGCGTCTTGCTGATTAACATCTAGTGGTGTTCGTGTCGATCAAAAGGAGCAACATGCTAAAAGTGACAGACCTGCGGGGCCGTGAAACCTCGGTACGAGAACTACGCGCGATTCTTCCTCGGGCGGGTACTGATGTGAGCTCCGCTGCTGAGCAGGTCGCGCCGATTGTCGACGACGTCCGGCACCGCGGTGCCGAGGCCGCACTCGAATACGGGGAGCGCTTCGACGGCGTGCGCCCAGACACGGTTCGCGTTGCTGCGGAGGCCATGCGTGCCACGTTGGATGGTCTGGATGCGGACGTTCGTGCGGCGCTGGAGACCTCGATTGCGAGGATCCGTCAGGTGCACGCGGAGCAAAAGCCCGCCGAGCGCACCACCGAACTTGCCCCGGGCGCGGTTGTCACCGAGGTGTTCCGCCCCGTGCGCCGCGTTGGCCTATACGTGCCCGGCGGCAAGGCGGTGTACCCGTCGAGCGTGCTGATGAACGCGATTCCGGCCCAGGAAGCGGGCGTGGAGTCCATGGTGGTGTGCACCCCGCCGCAGGCAGACTTTGACGGTCAGCCGCACCCGACGATCCTCGCCGCATGTGCGCTGCTTGGTATCGACGAGGTCTGGGCCGTTGGCGGCGCACAGGCGGTGGCGCTGATGGCCTACGGTGACGATGACCTCGAGCCGGTCGACATGATCACCGGCCCCGGCAACGTGTTCGTTGCGGCGTCTAAGCGCCTGGTCAACGGCGTAGTTGGCATTGACGCGGAAGCCGGTCCGAGCGAGATCGCGATCATTGCCGACGACACCGCCGACCCCGTCTACCTCGCCTACGACCTGATCTCCCAGGCGGAGCACGACGAGCAGGCCGCGTCGATTCTGATTACGGATTCTCCGGAGCTGGCTGGTCTCGTCGATAAGGAAATTGCGAGCCGCTACGGCATCACGCTCAACGCTGACCGCGTGCGCGACGCGCTGGAAGGCCCGCAGTCCGGGATTTTGATTGTGGACGATATTCAAGCCGCGGTGCGCGTGACCAATGTGTACGCGCCGGAGCACTTGGAAATTCATACCGCGAATGCGCAGGCTGTGGCGCGCGAGATCAACAATGCCGGCGCTATCTTCGTCGGACCGTACTCGCCGGTGCCACTGGGGGATTACTCAGCAGGTTCGAACCACGTGCTGCCAACGTCAGGTACCGCAAGGTTTGCCGCGGGGTTGAGCACGCACACCTTCCTCAAACCGATGAACATCGTCGAGTACTCCGCTGAGGCACTGGAAGAGGTCGCGGATGCCGTGATCACCCTTGCAGACGAAGAAGGCCTCCCCGCACACGGGGAGGCCATCAAGGCAAGGCGGGGCTAGCCGCCAGAGGCGAGGTACGTACTACTTCGCCTCGTACTCATACTCAGTCTCGGCGACAGCCTGTGGACGACCGGTGACGAAGTACAGGATGGTCATCACGATCAGGAAGCCCACACCGACGGCGAGTGCTACGTGGTATTCAGGCAGCCACACCATCGTGCCAAAGGTGAAGAGGATAAACGCCACCGCGAACCACTGGCCATAAGGCCAGAACGGAACCGGGAACTTCAACGCCTTGACCTCTTGGGCGGTCATCTCGCGGCGGGAAGCGATGTGTGCGATCAGAATCATCAACCAGACGAAGATGGTGGCAAAGGTTGCAAGTGCTGCAATGGTGCCGAAGATGTCCGGGTAACGCTGGTTCAGGTACACACCGACGATCAGGGCGACGATAAGCATGGCCACAGTCATCACCGGAACATCGCGGTAGGTCTTTGCCATGGACTTCGGCGCCAGGTTTTCCTTGGCCAGACCTGCAAGCACACGACCGGTGGAGAACAAGTCAGCGTTAATCGCCGACAGGGAAGCGCTGAGCACAACCACGTTCAGCAGAGCTGCGGCCCAGCTCACGCCGAGGGTGTCAAAGATCTGGACGAACGGGGAATCATCACCGTTAATCGTGCGCCACGGGTTGATCATCAAGATGACCAGAATGGACAGTACGTAGAAGATCAGGATGCGCATCGGGACAGTGTTGACTGCCTTCGGGATAGAGCGGTCCGGATCCTCAGCCTCAGCGCCCGCGACACCGATGATCTCGGTGCCACCGAAAGCGAAGAGGACGAGGATGAACGAGGCTGCCATGCCGGAGAAGCCGTTAGCGAAGAAACCACCGTCGTTCCAGAGGTTGTCAATACCCATTGCCTCCGGGGACTCACCGAGGTTGAAGATCAAAATTGCGGCACCGCCGACAATCATCGCGATCACGGCACCGACCTTGATCAGGGTGAGCATGAACTCAAGCTCGCCAAACAGGCGGACAGCGGCAAGGTTAGCTGCACTGATGATCAGCAGTGTGACGGTGATCCAGACCCATGCTGGTGTTGTGGGGAACCAGAACTTCATATAGATCGTGATTGCCGTTAAGTCAGCCAGACACACGATCATCATCTCGAAGGCAAACATCCAACCGGTGATGTAGCCGCCGAGGCCACCCAGGTACTCGCGGCAGTACACCGCGAAGGAGCCACGCACTGGGTGACGCACACTCATCTCGCCGAGAGCTCGGAGGATGAAGTACATCACCGCGCCACCCAGGAGGTAGACGAGGAGCACAGAAGGACCAGCCGCCTGGATTGCGCCGGCGGAACCGTAGAACAGGCCGGTACCAATCGCTGAGCCCAGAGCGATGAAGTGGATGTGGCGGGCCGTTAGGCCCGGCATTTTCGGTTTGGGAGTGTCTTGTTGCGTAGGTGCAGTCATGGTGGACATTAACTGTGCTCTTTCAAATGACAATGTGCGAATCGAAGTGCGAATCGAATCGCTACGGGAAAATATTGGTGATGACATTGCCCATGGCTGGGCTGCGTCTTCCCGGTTTGACCTTCCGGCGGTGGCACAGTGATTGGGGGCTCGCCGCGGGGGAGGGTCTCCGGGTGCGCGGCGTGTTCCGACGAATCCTTGACGCTAACGAAAAATCCCCCGCGCTTTGCTGCGAAGGGCAGTTAGCGCAGGGGCGAAAAAGTCGGCCGACACCGCGCTACAGATGATGATGCAGGCGGGCCGGCTGGGTATTCGGCAACGCGAAAGCGACGGCCTGGTCGGCCGTGGCGGAAAATGCGTTGCGGTTCATCACGTGGAGAACCATAACACGGCTGTCTTGAGTTTGGGGCGAAAATGCCAAATTAATTTTTCAGGCGGTGTGCTTCGGAGGGGTTGAGCAGGATCACGCCGCCTGAGCCCTCGAACGCTTTAGCGCCGTTCATCTGCGAATCTGTGCAGGCGGTTCTGCGGTTTTCGGGAAGGTCCTCGTCGTCGCCAAGTCGGTAACGGCCAATGCAACCCCAGCCGTTCTTCTCATTCGTCCATGCGGACACACTGCCTTGGATCTCACCGTTCTTCGCGGCTTCCTTGTATCCCTCAAGCGTCATCATTGCGACATCGCACGTGGTGTTGTCCTCCAGGGCGTACACGCCCATCTCAGTGCCAAGAATGTCGGAGGTGCCGCACTGTTCGCCCTTTGCCACCGTGTGTTCTTCGGTGATGCTCTGGGTCTTGCCCGGGCGGGAGTACACGCCGTCGTGGACCTCGAAGGTGTCGTTGCCATACTCGACGCGGACACCGCCACCGTTGAGGTTGGTGATCACGACGTCATTGATCGTGACACGCTCGCCTTCGTTGAGATGGTTCGGCTGGATGTCGTAACCCTGGGAGCCGGGAGAGACTGCGGTGATGAATCCACCGCGGTCCGGCTTGTACCAAATGACATTGGGGATTTTGGTGTTCGGATCGCCACCGGTGTGCTCTACGGGAGGAATCGGATCGACGAACGCGGCCTGGCAGAACACTGGAGTGTCATCCGGGTTCCTGCCGATCCGACACCCGAACACCCCTGAGTCGAGCCCAACAACATTGTGTTCGAACCGCGAAGGATCGACATCCGTGTAGTTGTCTTGAGTGTCCTCGGCCGACGTTTCCGGTGCGTCGGAAGCGGTCGTCGTGGATTCGGTGTCTTGTGCCGAATCCGAAACGGTTGGCTCAGGCAGGGCCTGCTCAGAGCTATCGCCGCAACCGGTCAAGGTTGCGGCGGTGACGAGTACTGCGGCGAGAATCGATGTGGTGCGGTGTGCGCGGGAAAACTGCATACCGCCTAGTTTAGGAACACCACGTGGTGCTCATAGGGAATTACGCCCCTGGTGTGAAGTGGTCGGAGGAGTATTGCCCGTCGGGGGAGATCTCAAACCAGGAGTTGTCGCGCTCGCCGCGAATTGTGCCGTCGGCCCCGTGGGTGAAGGTGTAATAGCTGATGGTCACCTGTTCACCGGGGTGAAGCACGTCGCCCACGGGTTGTGCGTCACCGCCGCCGACATCGTGGGTCGTGGCAAAGCCAATCTCTGACACCCACATCAACCGGTCAACGGGAGTGCCCTGGCTGTTGTCAATGTCTAAGGGCGGCATCTGCCCAGCCGGTGCGATTACGCACCCCAGATACCCGTCGTCATCTCCGCCGGCGGGGAAGTACGAACAGGTGGTTTTGGAGTCGAACTCCACGACGTACGCCGGGTACTCGCCGCCTTCTGTGAAGTCGGCGGGATCACGCTCGACGAGGGCAGCTTCTGTTGCTTGGGCAGCTTCTGTTGCTTGTGCGGAGGGGTCCACTGAAGATTCGTTCAGTTCCGCCTCCTGGACGTCGTCGCTGGTGGAGCATGCAGAAAGCGCCAGTGAGGCAACAAAAGCAGCGGCGAGGGCTGTTGCAGGCGTTGCGCGTTGTGTGTTCATGCACACGACCCTATTAGGCGAAGACGCCCACCGCCCAGGAACCGAGCACCAAAATCACCGAGAACACCCAGCAGATCGGGAAGGCGATGCGCAGGTACTTGCCCATCTCCGCACGCGCCAGGCCGAGCGCGAGCCACAGTGCAGGGGAGAAGGGGCTGACGAAGGTGCCGATGACGTTACCCACGATCATGGCAGACGCTGCACCCATACCGGAGACGCCGAACGCCTCTGCGGTTTGCTGCACGATCGGCAGCACGGAGAAGTAGTACGCGTCCGTCGACGTTGCCAGATCCAGCGGCACGCCGAGCAGGCCGATGATCACGTGGATGTACGGGCCGACAGACGCCGGCAGGATGGCGATCAACGACAGGGCGATCTGCTCGAGCATGCCGGTGCCGTCCAAAATGCCGAGGAACATTGCGGCTGCGAGGATGACGCCGGCCATGGACAGGGCGGTTGGGGCGTGTCGTCGCAAAGCATCGCTCTGATCGTCGAGCGACGGGAAGTTCAACGCCATGAGCAGCGCCGTACCGACGAGGAACGCGGGCGCCGGCGAGGCCAAACCAGCCACCAGCACGCCGATGAGTGCGAGCGTGATCAGGGTGTTCGCCCACGTCACCCACGCACCGCCACGCTGGGTGAACTCCAGCTTGGAGCGCTCTTCTGCTTGACGACGAGAAAAGTCTTCTGCAACCGCGTGAACATCCACCAGCTGGTGGTCACCATCCTGCTTGGCAGTACGGCGCTGTTCGATGATGCCGAAGATCGCGGCAACGACGAACACGAGGACAATGGCCACACCCTGGACCGGCAAGAGGTGGGCCCAGATCTCGTTCGGGGAAGGGCCGATGACGGAACTTGCGCGGCCAACCGGGCCACCCCACGGCAGCATGTTCATCACCGACGCCGACAGAGCGACGAGCGTGAGCAGGACGTAGCGCGACATACGCATCGCCTCGTAGAGCGGCAGCAACGCGGGGATGGTGAGCAGGAATGTTGTGGAGCCAGAGCCGTCCAAGTGCGCGACGATCGCGATGGCAGCAGTGCCGATTGTGACCAAAATCGGCTTGCCGCGAGTCGCGCGGATCAACGCCTTAATCACCGGCTCGAACAGGCCGACGTCCGAAAGAATGCCGAAGTAGATGATGGCGAAGATGAACATCACCACGACCTTCATGACTCTGTCGAGTCCGTCGAGGTAGAAGTCCGAAATCTCCGCAACGCCTGCGCCGGTGAGTATCGCACCGACGATCGGGATCAGCGTCATTGCGACGATCGGATGGGTTTTGCCTTTGAGGAGCAGGCCGACCGTCACCACGATGATGGCAAGGCCAAGCACTGTCAGTGCGAGGGGAGAAGTCATGGCTGGATACTAAATGATTGCTGAGAAAAAGCGGGTTTGATTCTTTAAAAACCGTTGAAATAGCAGATTGAGGGGGTAATGCCGTAGTGTTGGCAGGCGATGAGCATTTCCGAAAACGCCACCGGCGGCGAGAACGAGCCGGATATGAATGTGTCGGAAAATCAGGAAAACCCGCAGGATGTCGCGGCCGAGATTGTTGAGGCCGTAGTAGAGGACACCAGGGATGCGGAGATTTCTGAGGTAACCGGCGCCGCACAAGAAGAAGCGGCCATTGAAATTGAAGACAACGTGGTAAAGATCGCGGATACGGACGAAGAGTCCGACAACGGCGATAACGCTGCAGATACCGCAGAGGAAAAGGCAGAAGAGGTAAAGCCGGAGAACGGCTTTGAAACCCTCGGCCTGCCAGACAAGGTTGTGGAGGCCGTCAAGCGCGTCGGTTTCGAGCAGCCCTCGCCGATTCAGGCACAGACCATCCCGCTGCTGATGGAAGGCCGCGACGTCGTCGGCCTGGCACAGACGGGTACGGGTAAGACCGCAGCATTCGCGCTGCCGGTGCTGTCCCAAATTGATCCCAAGAAGCGTCACCCGCAGGCACTTGTGCTCGCCCCGACGCGTGAGCTGGCACTGCAGGTGTCGGACTCCTTCCAATCGTTTGCCGATCACCTGGGCGGCATCAACGTGCTGCCGATCTACGGCGGCCAGGCCTACGGCATTCAGCTCTCGGGGCTGCGCCGTGGCGCACAGGTGATCGTCGGTACGCCGGGTCGCGTCATCGACCACCTGGAGAAGGGCTCGCTGGACATCTCCAACCTGCGCTTCCTCGTGCTCGACGAGGCAGACGAGATGCTGAACATGGGCTTCCAGGAGGATGTCGAGCGCATCCTCGAGGACACCCCGGATGAGAAGCAGGTTGCGCTGTTCTCGGCGACGATGCCGAACGCGATCCGCAAGATTTCGCGCGACTACCTGAACAATCCGGAAGAGGTCACCGTTAAGTCGGAGACCCGCACCAACACGAACATCACCCAGCGCTACCTGTTTACGGCGCACCGCAACAAGCTCGACGCGATCACCCGCATTCTTGAGGTGACCGAGTTTGAAGCGATGATCGTGTTCGTTCGCACCAAGAACGAGACCGAGGACGTTGCAGAGAAGCTGCGCGCACGCGGTTTCTCCGCCGCAGCCATTAACGGCGATATTCCGCAGCAGCAGCGTGAGCGCACAGTGGATCAGCTTCGCGACGGCCGCCTGGACATCCTCGTGGCCACCGACGTCGCAGCCCGCGGCCTGGACGTCGAGCGCATCTCTCACGTGCTTAACTACGACATTCCGAACGACACGGAGTCGTATGTCCACCGCATCGGCCGCACCGGCCGTGCAGGCCGTACCGGCGAGGCAATCCTGTTTGTCACCCCGCGCGAGCGCCGCATGCTGCGCTCGATTGAGCGCGTGACCAACGCGACCATCGAAGAGATGGAACTGCCGACTGTCGACGAGGTCAACGAGAGCCGCAAGACCAAGTTCATGGACTCCATCACCGAGTCGCTTGAGGCTTCTGAACTGCAGATCTTCAAGACCATGGTGCGCGAGTACTCCGCGGCCAACAACGTGCCGATGGATGACATTGCCGCAGCGCTTGCTACCCAGGCGTTGGCTGGCGACGAGTTCCTGATGAAGGAGCCGCCGCGCGACAAGCGTGACCGTCGTGATCGTCGTGACCGCGATCGTTTCGACCGCGACGACCGTCGTGGCCGTGACCGATTTGATCGTGGCGAGCGTGGTGGTCGTGGTCGTCGTGGTGACAGCGAGAACTTTGATACCTACCGTCTCGACGTGGGTAAGCGCCAGCACGTGCGCCCGGGTGCCATCGTGGGTGCCCTGGCCAACGAGGGCGGCCTGAGCTCCAAGGACTTCGGTCGCATCACCATCGGCGGTGACTTCACTCTGGTGGAACTGCCGAAGAACCTTGACCGCGCTGTACTGGACCGTCTGGAGGACACCCGCATTTCCGGTCAGCTGATCAACATCCAGCGTGACCATGGTGCACCGCCGCGTGATCGTGGCGGACGTGGCCGTGGCGGCTACCGCGGTGGGCGCGACCGTGACGATCGTGGGTACGGCGGCCGTGGCCGCGGTGACCGTGACCGCGGTGGATACCGTGGCGGGCGCGACCGTGATGACCGCGGTTACGGCGGCCGTGGCCGTGGCGACCGGGATCGCGGTGGATATCGCGACTAGTTCTTAGCGCGTCAACGACACGGGGCCACCTTGGTACCGGGTACAGTGTGGAAAGCATTTGCCCGGCCGGGGTGGCCCCGTTTTGTTTGTAAAGAGAGCACGCCTTCATGCTTCAACCGCGCCTGTTGTCCACCATCGCTGCATTCGTGATTGCGCTCGTCGCTGGGGTTGGGGTGCTTCCAGTGGAGGCGTCAGCGCAAACCCGCACTGTCACGCAGGGTGGATCTGTAGTGGTGCATGGCACCGGTGTGTGCACGGTGGGTTACAACGATCCGGCACGTCACCGCAGTTTTGTTGCGGCGCACTGCGGACGGAACGGAGCACGGGTGGAAATCGTCGACCCCGCTACCAATGCACGCAGCGGGGCAGTGGGCACCTTGTACCGTTCGCGGGCGTACGACGGCCACCTGGGTAACGACTGGGCTGCAATCCAGTGGGATCCAGGTGTGCGCCTTGACGGCAACCGCATCACAGGCGATGCCTGGGTGCACCCCAACGACATTCGAATGGGAGAGACCGTGTGCTACTTCGGTCGAACCTCGCATGCGGGTGGTGGACGCACCTGCGGTTCTTTTGGCGGGTCGGCGGATAACACGTTTCTCCTTAACGCACCTTTGACTCGCCCCGGTGATTCGGGCGGGCCGATGTGGGTGCCCGGTCGTGGTTTCGTTGGAGTGGTTTCCAGCATGTGGACCTCGCGTCAGTTGCCGCTCGTGCAAGGCAAGAACTTCGTCGTCGGGGTCGTGCCGCAGGACGGTCCGCCGGTACCAGATGCGCGCCTTGTCGGACTGTGGGCGCAGAACACGTTCCTACCGGGGCTGACTGGTCCTGTCGCTGAGGGGATCCGGGCAGTTATCGACGCCATCTTGCGCCTGTTCACCGGGCTTGGCTTTCATGGTCCTGCGTCGCTGCACTACGGCTAGGTGTTTCGCCGTGCGATTGAACGTGGAATTTGCCTGCGTGATGCGGTGTGAGCAGGTAATCTAATGCGCGTCACCCGTGCCCTAGGAAAGTCATACAAATGAGAAAATTGGGATTCGCCGCCACGGTGAACACCGAGGTCCGTAGCCTCGTAGCCGCCGCTGGTGCAGCCGCGCTGGTGCTGAGCCCAGCGGTTGCAACCGCGGCAACGCCGACCGTTGTCGAGCAAGGCAAGGCCATCTACATCGAGGGCCACGGGGCCTGCACCATCGGCTATAACGATGTGGCAAACCGAAAGAGCTACACCGCTGCACACTGCGGCAGCGAGGGCGCGCGTGTGTCCCTCATGGACCGCGCGACCATGGAATTTAGCGAAGAGATGGGCACGTTCCACCCGTCGAAGAACTTCACCCGCCTGCCTTACAACGACTGGGGTTGGATCGAATGGGACGCCGGTGTGGCGATTGCCGGTAACTCGTATTCCGGCGACAAGGTGCTGACCAAGGACGACGTGAAGATCGGCGACGAGGTCTGCTCACACGGCGAAACCAGCCACATGGGCACACGCAACATCTTATGCGGCACGTTTGCCGGATGGTCTGCGGAATCCTTTGGCGTGCAGCTCGAAGGCTGGCAGCAGGGTGATTCCGGCGGACCAGTGTGGGTACCGGGACGGGGCTTCCTCGGCGTGATGTCGGCTGCGGCACTAGGAGAGACCAAAGCACCTTCGATCGTGATTGGCGGGAAGAGGCAAACGGGCAAACCAGTGGGCTGGGCCGCGTCAATCCACGACGGCGAGACGCTGTCGGATTATCAGTTCCAGATTGACTTTGCCAAGGCAGGCGGGCTGGACACCAGTATGTTTGAGGGCACCCCCGGAACACCAGGCACTACACGCCCGCCGATTGCTGTGCCGAATCTGCCAACGAAGCCAGCCCCGGCCCCAGTGCCTGGGCATCCAGGCGCCCAACAGGACAACCAGGCAGGCACCCAGCCGGGTGCGCAGCAGGATGTCCAGGGGGAGAAGGGGTCGTCGACAAGCAGTAGCTCGCTGTCTACCGGTGAGATCATCGGCATCATCGTCTCGATCTTGATCGCCGCCATCCCCGTTGCGATGCAGTTTCTCTAACCTGCGCACATGAAAATCGCCCCGGATCCGCGCGGTGCGGATGCGGGGCGATTGCTTGCGCTGAGGAGGTTTAGAACAGGTCCGTCGGCAGGAACATCAGGACAAGCACCAGAACCCACAGCACGTTGAACACGCCGGCGCCAGCGTTCGCCTTTGCCTTGGACTTCTCAAAGTCCTCGGTGACATCAGTCGGATCAGCCTCATCAGGGGCGAGCGCGCCGATCGTGCCCAGCATCTTGCGCTGCTGCGGGATCACCATAGCCAGCAGGATCGCCCATGCGATCACGGACAGGATAATGGCCGAGTGCAGCCAGTAGTTGGTGCTGTAGCTCGCCCAATCTGCGAACATGACAACACCGCCGAGCAGCGGAACAAGCGCGGATAGCAAGCCGTAGGTCTTCGTGATGCGGTACAGCACCGACGCGCGACCCATCGCTTCTTCGCCACCGTTACGGGCTTCTTCAGCCTGGCGGGGGAACATGGAGGCGGAAACGACAACTGGGCCGAGCAGCAAAATGGCAGAGGCCACGTGCAGGAAGACAAGCAATGTATTCATGTGGCGCTACTCTACCTCACAGTTGTTGATTGGCGACGAGTCCCATAACGCCAGAACATGCACGTTTGATCACCTTCACGTCTTCTGCCGGTAGCGGAAGGCGGTATTGGGTGGCCACCTCCACGATGCGGGTGCCGTAGGCGCAGCGGGCTCGGCGATTCGGCGGCATCCACTCGGAGGGCAGTTTGTCGGACTTGGCCTGGTTCGCTGCGGAAGATACGGCGATGAGGTTGAGCGGGTCGTTGTAGAACGCGATGCGGGTGGCGTCGTCCCAACGGTGCGCACCGAGGTCCCACGCAGCGGAGACAGGGAGGATGTGGTCGATCTCGATGTCTTCGCGACGCATCACGTCCCCGGTAAACGGGTCGGTGCCGGTAGCGCCGGCGCCGGCACGCGCTTGGGCGACGGGCAGCATATCCGGTGAGCATTGCGTGCTGTCAAGGTCGCGGACCACGATGCGCTCGCGTGTCGTGCACCCGGTGCCATCAATGGCCCAGCCGGAACCAAACGCGGTGCGGTCGTAGCCCAGCACAGTCGCGCGCTGAGGGAGAGTCGGGATAGAAAAACGCGATCGTGCCGTGGGAAACGGCACGATCGCGAGGGTGAGAATCACCAGGATTGTCAGGTAGGTACGCATACCTCCTTAGACGGCGGTTGAGCCTGCCTGGTTCCCACGGGTTGCCTCAAGGGCCTCCTGGAAGGTCGCGTCCGGGTGTGCAAGGGCGTAGTCGGTAGCAGCGATAGCCTCATCGAACTCTTCTGCCACGCCCTCCTTCGGGCGGGTAGCCAGGGACACGCCGACCATGGCGATGGTGGCAAAGGCGACGCCCGGGACGATCTCGTAGATGATGTCGCTGAGGTAGGTACCCCACACAAACACGGTGACAGCACCGACGATCATGCCGGCCAGTGCGCCCGGCGCGGTGAGCTTGCGCCAGTACAGCGACGCCAGGATTACCGGGCCGAAGGAGGCGCCGAAGCCGGCCCATGCGAAGCCGACGAGACCCAGGATCGTGTCGGACGGGTTGAGCGCCATGACCATGCCGATCGCGGCGACCACGATGACCATCGTGCGCGAGAGCACGAGCAGGGTGGTGTGGTTCGGGTTCTTCTTAAAGATGCGGTAGAGGTCCTCGATCAGCGCCGAGGAGGTCACCAGGAGCTGCGAGGACATCGTGGACATAATCGCTGCCAGCACGGCGGTGAGCACGATACCTGCGATCAACGGGTGGAACATGATGCGAGTCAGATCCAGGAAAACGGTTTCAAAACCAGACTGATCAGTCACGGAAGCGGACTTCTGGCCGAAGTATGCGGTGCCAACAAGTGCGGTGAGCGTAGCACCCGCGAAGCAAATGAAGACCCAGATGCTGCCCGTACGGCGAGCGGTCTTTGCCTGTGCAGGGGAGCGCAGCGCCATGAAGCGGGTGACAATGTGCGGCTGGCCGAAGTAGCCAAGACCCCACGCCAGGTTGCCGATAATCGTTGCTGCGGAGACACCAGCGACCATGTTGAAGAAGTCGGGGTTACCGTTCTCCCACGGACCGTACGGCTGGGAGGTCGGCCACGTGAGGACGTCGGACGGGCTATTGAGTGCAAACAGCGCGAGCACCGGCACAATCAGCAGAGCCAGGAACATCAAGGTGCCCTGCACGGCATCGGTGTAGCTCACAGCCAGGAAGCCACCGATGAAGGTGTACAGCACGGTGACAGAACCGACGATCAACACACCGGTCAGGTAGTCACCGTCGAAGCGGCAGCGTGATCGAGTCGTTGGACACTTCCGTGTAGGCGCGCATGCGGGGTGCGACCCACTTCCAGTTCGCCCACGTGCCAAGGAAGAGGCCGATGGCGATCCAGAGCTCACTGAGGCCGGAGACGAACAGCGCGCCGGGCAGGCCCATCAGCAGCCAGCCGGACATGTCCGAAGCACCGGCAGAAAGCGCCGCGACGAACGGATTGAGGCCACGGTCGCCTAGTACGTAGTCGTCGTACTTCTCGGTCTGTAGCCATGAGTAGAATCCGATGGCTACCATGACACCGAAGTAGAGGACGATCGCGAGGACAAGCCAGAAACTCTCTGACATAGTTTCTCCAATCTTCTTGTAACGTTCGCCACACTTTAACGTAAGGGTGCTCTACGTTGCACATAATCCTTAAAAACTTTTAGGGGTCAGTTTCGGGGTGGGTGGTATAAGGGTGGGTATGCCTAAATACGTTTTGCACGGGCTCTGGACGTCCGACGCTGGACTTGTCATTTGGGCTGAGCAGGTAGAAGGCCACAAAATTGTGACGATTGGCCAAATTCCGGAGGGGACTTTTCCGCCAATTGTGCATTCGCTTCTCGACGATTCCCGGTTCCGTCATCGAGAAATCCTGCTCCTGCAAACTCCGAAAGGCCGCCAAGTAACACTGCGTGCTCCGGTGGCAAAGTTCGCGCCCGAGGATGCGATCAGGTTCTTGGAGAGCATCGCGCATCTCGACGGGCCATCACCGGCAGCAACCCCGTCGCAGCGCCAATCGATCGCACCTGACCTGTATTGGCTCATTCGTATGTATGCGGGGTTGACCAAGTTCATCCGCGCCGGGCGGGTGTCCATCCATGTGCCGTACCGGGAGAACCAGTGGTTTGCACAGTGGCAGTTGGGCACAGGTCTTGAGGAGCGTGGCTGGCTCGCGGAGATGATCGCCGCGGCCCCCGGCGTGCTCACGGCCAATAACCACAAGTTAAGCGAGGATTGTGCGACGACGTTTACGCACTGGATTGCCTCGACTCGTCTGCGTGATACGGCGACGTCAGAAGCCGGGCGTCCGTTTCCACGCCACGACTTTGTGCTGTCGCTGATGTTCGACACCCCGCTTCGTCGCGGCGGACCGAGCCTGGCACAGCAGATCGGTGATTGGAACGGCACGATCACCGCGGCGAATCTGCAGCTGGTCTTCATTGCGGAAGACCCGCAAGAGCCGTTGACAGATCTTGACGCCAACCGCGACGGTGACGTCAGTGGCAACAGCGACGCCGCTGCAGCGGAGCCGTTGTGGCCGGTGCGGATCCAGGTCCGCTCGCAGGCGGATTCACCCCGCCCGGTTCGCATGGCGGATTTTGATAGCGCGTCGGCGGATCACCTTCGTGGCCAGTTGCGCTCCGCGATCGCAGTGTCGGAGCTGCTCGATCCCTCACTGCATGGTGCCCAAGGGCGTACTGACGGTGATTGGGATGTGCTGCTCACGGCTGATCAGATCGTCGAGTTTGTCCAAAACGTTGCGCCCGCGTTGCGTGCGGAAGGCTTCGTCGTCATGCTGCCGCGAACGTGGGCGACGGCGGAGACATCGTCGCAACTGAAACTTGCCCGACACGAGGACCCGCACGATTCCGCCACGGTCACTCGCATGGGCTTTGACACGCTGGTCAAGTACGACTGGCGCCTGTCCGTCGGCGGCGTGGAATTGACCGACGATGAGATGGCGGAACTTGCGCGCTCCAAAACCGGGCTGATCAAACTGCGCGGGGAGTGGGTGCTGGCCGATACCAAGCATCTGTCTAAGTCCGCGAAGTATCTGAACAAGCTCAAGGAAAGCACGCTGAAGAACGCGCTCGCCGAGGCGGAAGCCGCCGAGATCCACGCGCGTCTTGCAGAAGCCGGTGGCAGCGAAGATGCCGAACAACTTGCAGAGATCGCACGTGCGGCTCGCGCGGAGTACGAACGGCTAAAAGAAGCGCAGGGCGAGGGCGTGGTTTCCGCTGCGGAGCTGCGTCAGCTCGCCTTGGAAACTGGCGACGATAGCCCGATCGCGTTTACCGGCTCACCCTGGTTTACCTCGCTTGTCGGCGGCACCGACCGCCCCGCGCCTGAGCGCGTAGAGGTCCCTGAGACTGTCAACGCCGAACTGCGCGAGTACCAGCGCCGCGGTGTGGATTGGCTGTACTACATGTCCCGCAACAACCTAGGGGCTGTGCTTGCAGACGATATGGGGCTCGGCAAAACTCTCCAACTGCTGACCCTGCTTGCGGTGGAAGAGGCGAACGGCAGGAAGACCGGACCAACGCTTGTGGTCGCACCGACCTCAGTAGTGGGCAACTGGGCGCGCGAAGCAGCCCGCTTCGTGCCGGGTATGAAGGTGCGGATCCACCACGGCACGGGACGGCTCAAAGGTGACGAGCTGTTCGCTGCGGCCGAAGAAGCGGACATTGTCATTTCCTCCTACGGCACGGTCGCCCGCGACGTGAAAGACCTGGCCAAGGTGCGTTGGGATCACGTGGTGCTGGATGAGGCGCAGGCGATTAAGAATTCGGGCACGCAGGCGTCGAAAAGCGTGCGCGCCCTGCCAGCACGCCACCGCATCGCGCTGACCGGCACGCCGATTGAAAACAAACTGTCGGAGCTGCGTAGCATCCTCGACTTTGTTAACCCCGGCATGCTTGGCTCCCAGTCGTTTTTCCGCAACCACTTTGCCAAGGTCATCGAGGCCCGCAGCGAAGATCCTGTCGCGCTCGAGATGAGCGAGCGGCTTCAGCGTCTCACCGCGCCGTTTATCATGCGCCGGCTGAAAACTGACACGGCGATTATCAGCGACCTGCCCGAAAAGGCAGAACATGTCATCGCCGTAGACATGACAGCCGAGCAAGCCGCACTGTACAAGGCGCTCGTGGACACAATGCAGGAAGAACTGCAGAACCGAAAAGGCATTGCGCGCAAGGGGCTGGTGCTGTCCACCATCACGCGCATCAAGCAGATTTGTAACCACCCGGCGCACTTTCTTGGCGATGGCTCCCCAGTCACCATCAAAGGCGTCCACCGCTCCGGCAAAGTACAAAAACTCATGGAACTGCTGGACAACGCTATCGAAACCGACCAGCGCGTCCTGATCTTTACCCAGTACAAGGCATTCGGCGACATCCTCCAGCCGTACCTTTCGGAGCGCCTCGGCGGGAAGATCCCATTCCTCCACGGCGGCGTGGGCAAAACCGCGCGCGACAAGATGGTGGAAGATTTCCAAACTGAAAACGGCCCGCGCGCCATGATCCTGAGCCTGAAGGCCGGCGGCACAGGACTCAACCTCACCGCGGCCTCTATGGTCATTCACCTCGACCGCTGGTGGAACCCAGCCGTAGAAAACCAGGCGACCGACCGCGCATTCCGCATCGGACAAGACAAAAACGTTACCGTGTACAAAATCATCACCCGCGGCACCATGGAAGAATCCATCCAAGACATCCTCGACGGCAAAACCCAACTCGCAGGCACCGTCGTCGGCCAAGGCGAAGGCTGGATCACCGAGCTGGACACCGATGATCTGGCACAACTGATCAGCTACAGGGGGCAAAATGACTAAACGCCCACGCGAAGACAACGTCATCTACGCCAACTTCGGCGCACGCACACGCGTCTCCAGCCCAGCCGAAACCGGGGCGCAGACCAGCGAACCCTCGCGCGTCAACAGGCTATCCGCACCAGCGATGCGCATATTCAACGCTGCAGTGCGCCAAACCGACGTCGCGCGCGCCAAACGCGGCCGCACCTACGCCGACGGCGGGCACGTCCTTGGGCTGACCGCCGTAACCAACGGCATGCACGCAGACGTTGTTGGCAGCCAAAACGAGCCCTTCCGCACCACACTCGTCCTGCCACACCGCAGCCGCGAAGACATCGAAACAGCCATCGGATCGCTTGTGCGCGAAGCAGGTTCCCTCGAGCGCCTCCGTGCCGGGGAACTCAATGACGACGTCCTTGACATCCTGCTCTGCTCCTCACCCGACGAGGTGCGGTTTTACTGCGACTGCCCGGACAACGCCCAAGTTTGCAAGCACGCGGTCGCGCTCGCACAGTGCGCTGCTGAACTTATCGACGACGACCCGAGCCTCATCCTCTCCATGCGTGGCATCACGCTTAACGCGCTCGAAGACCGCAAACGGCGCGAATCACACAACATGGCGCTCGAGAACTCCGCGCCGGGTTCGCCGTACTTCTGGGATGGCCACGACCTCCCCGATCTGCCACACCCGAAGATCGCGCCGATGATCGAAGATTCGGACATCCACTTGCTGCACCGTGCGATGCAATCTGTGTCGTTTACCAACATCGACCAATTGCGCGCGGTAGCAGATATCGAGGATCTTTACGACGACCTCACGCGTTCATAGTTCATATGTTCGAATATATTGTGTGCTGTGTCGTGATGGGGTGGTAGTTGTTGTGGGTATGACGCGCACGACATTCATTCACACCTCCGACCTGCAGTTGGGCATGACAAGGAAGTTCCTGTCCGCCGACGCCCAATCGCGTTTCAACGAAGCCCGGCTCCGCGCGGTAACGCGCCTCGGCGAGATCGCCGAAGAGCGCGGGGCCGAATTTATTGTGGTTGCAGGCGACGTGTTCGAACACAACTCGCTCAAGCGCGAAACGCGGGGGCGCGCACTCGAAGCATTGCGGCATCTCCCAGTGCCGGTGTATCTATTGCCGGGAAACCACGACCCGTTGGTGGCGGATTCCATCTTTAATTTCACCTCAGACATTGATGGGGTGACGGTCTTGGGAGACTCCACGCCCGTGGAGGTCCGCGATGGCGTGGAGATTGTCGGTGCGCCACTGCTGGCCAAGCATGCCTCCGAGGATTTGTGCGCGAAGGCGATTCGGAATCTGGAGCCGACAGAAAACGTGCGCATCTTGGTCGGCCACGGCCAGGCAGAAGGCTATGGCACCGAGGAGACGGCGGCGCTTATCGACATTGCCAAACTAGATGCGGCAATCGATCGCGGCGTGATCGATTACGTGGCGTTGGGAGATACCCACTCCACGCAATCACTGTCGGACTCAGGTCGAGTGTGGTTCTCCGGCTCCCCGGAAACCACCGACTACTTCGACCGTTCACCTGGCGCGAAGGGCGGGGAAGTGGATTCCGGCAACGCGCTAGTCGTGACCGTGGAGAAGGACAGTCTGACCTCCACAGTCGAGGTTGAGAAGGTTCCGGTTGGCACCTGGACGTTCGAAGCACGCTTCTGGGAGGTCAACGATGCCGACGATGTTGCCGCGGTTATCGACGATCTGAAGGCCTATCCTGCGAAGGATCGGACCGTGATCAAGTATGCGCTCTCCGGCACGCTTGGCCTGGAAGCAACCCGTACGTTGCAACGAGAGTTAGACGAGTTAGAGCCGGTCTTTGCCGCTCTCTACGAGCGGGAGCGGTTGATGAGCCTGCACCTCGAGCCAGACGAGGAAGAGCTAGAGAACTTGCCGCTGACGGGTTACGCCAAGGAGGCGATGCGCGAGCTTATAGGTGTTGCTGGCGATGAGGCTACAGCGCGCGATGCCGTGAACTTGTTGTTCCGTCTGTCTAAGGAGGTCCACTAATCATGCGTATCCATTCGCTGACCCTCGACAATGTTCGTGCGATTGAGCACCTGGAGCTGCGTGACCTGCCGGATACTGGCGTCATCGTTGTCCACGGACGCAACGAGGCCGGCAAGTCGACCATCTTGGACGCGCTTGATGCAGTACTCAACGAGCGTCACACTGGCGGCGGCAAGAAGATTCGCGCTCTTGCACCCGCAGGACGTGACGAATCACCAGAGGTAGAACTCAACGCCACGATTGGCGGCACCACGTTTACCGTGCGCAAGCGATGGCTCAAGGGAAAGAAATCCGAGCTGACGGTGCACACGCCGGTCCGCGCTAACTTCACCGGCCGCGAAGCCGATGATGAACTTCTCCGCATCCTGGACAAGCACCTGGATACAGCGCTTACTCAGACGCTGTTTCTCCGCCAGGGGGACCTCGACCCAGAGATCGCTGCTGCCGGTATCCCGACAATCTCTCGTGCCCTTGACGCCGAAGCTGGAGAAGGCGAAACCGGTGAGGAAGATTCGGACCTCGCCCGCGTCATTGATGCCGAATACGAAAAATACTGGACCAACGCGCAACCACCGAAGAAGAAAGCACCCTATGCGGCGCTGTTTACCGCAGTGGAGGATGCCCGCGAGAAGCTGCGAACACACGAAGCGGAAGTGCAGCAGCTGTCGCAGTACGTCGATGAGGTTGAGCGACGCAAGAGTGAGATCGACAGCATTGACAAGGAACTGCCTGATGCCGAGCAAGAGTTGCGTGAGCGCGAGCAGGCAAGCGCTGCGGCGAACCAGGTCCGCGATAAGGCAGCTACCGCCCAGGAGCGCCTCGAGCGAGCGACGATCACTCGCAAACGTGCTGAGCAGGATGTAGCAGACCGCAACGCCCTGAAGAAGCGCGTGGAGTTGGTCAAACATGAGGAAGCCCAGCTCCGTGAAGAGATTGAGCCTGCACGAAAAGCCCGTAACGAGGAAGGGGAGAAGATAGCAACCCTTCTTGCGGATGTCGAGGGCGCGAAGACACGACTTACAGACGCACGCACTGCATCCAAACATGCAGAGACCTTGCGGGATCTTGCACGGGCGAAGCGTCGCCTCAAGACCATCGACGAGCAGATCGAACGCATTGGCACGGTAGAGCAGGCATATAAAGAACTGCTCTCCAACGCGCCAGAGCGCGACGTCACCGACAAACACCTTCGGGACCTTGAACAGGCAGAAAACGAGGTCAAACTCCAGCGCCGTCTGCGTGACGCATCGTCGGCAAAACTGGAGATCACCGCAGATAATGCGACGATCACTGTCGATGGCGATGATCGCCCCATCAACGGCACGGAAACCGTCGCGGTCTTCGAGGGCTCCACGTTGCAGTTGGGTGAATTCGGCGTGGTGTTCCGCGCAGCCCAAGGCACTGCAGATCCCCAAAGCGCCGTAGAGAAGGCAGAACGCGCATTTGCTGATGCACTTGCCGCCACCGGTTGCGACAGTGTTGATGAGGCCCGTGCCGCCCGCGACGCCACTCAGGAGTACGCCTCCGAACTCAAGGTGGCGCGCCAGCGTCTCGACGACACCCTCGCCGGTGCATCCGCCGACGAACTGCGTGCCGAGCGGACCAAACTGTCGGCACAGGCTGAAGAGCTTGCGGCAGCGCTGAAAGACACTGCTGCATCCGATGTCGTAGCGGAGGTGGACGAAGCAGACGCAGAGGAAGCGTTGCGCGAGGCGCAAAAGGCGCTCGCTAGCGCAGAACGTGACGTGGACGCTGCCGAAGCCGCACTGAAACCCTACGCAGACAAAACCGCAGCACACACGCTGACCGTCCTGGAGACCCGTCTGGAGGCAAAAACAGCAGAAGCCTCTGCAGCAGCCGCGGAACTGTCCCGTGCGGAGGAAACAACACGTGCCGAAGATTTGGACAAAACTCTCCAGCAAGCGCGTGAAGACGAAACCGAATCCCAACAGGTTGTTGACGCGCTAAAGGTGGAATTGGCGGAAGCGGATCCCGAATTCGCCGCATCCCTGCTGGAGGGAGCCACCACACGTCTGAGCAATCTAGAGAAGCGCAAGAACGATGCGCAGAACCGAATCCGCGAGCTCACCGGATACATTGACATGGCCACCGGTACTGCCGAGCAAGCCGACCATGCGGCTGCGGAGCTCGAGATCGCCCAAGCCGCCCTTGACCGTGCGACGCGACGGGCAGAGGCGGTGAAACTTCTACGAGAGACTATGCACCGCCACCGCGACGTGGCCCGTGCACGCTACGCGGCGCCGTTTAATGCCGCAGTGCGCGAGCGTGCCCGGGTCCTGTTCGGCCCGAGCGTAGATTTCAACTATGGCGATGACCTGACGATTACGGACCGCACCGTCGATGGCGTCACGGTGCCACTCGATCAACTCTCGGGAGGCACCAAGGAGCAATTAGCAATCCTGACCCGCTTTGCCATCGCAGACCTGGTGTCCGGAGAGGGGACAGGTGCTCCTGTGCCGGTAGTTGTTGATGACGCGTTGGGTGCGACCGACCCGGAGCGCCTCGCTCGCATGAACTCGCTATTTAGCCAGGTAGGCAAGCACTCACAGGTGCTCGTGCTCACGTGTTTCCCGCAACGATTCGACCGCGTATCGGCTGCACAGACCTACGCAGTGGATGACTTAAAGGGGATTCATAAGGGGATTGGATAACATCATCGGTTATGGCTACTCAACCGCGCTGGCTTACTGAGGACGAGCAACACCTCTGGCGACTGATCCTGGCTGCCTCGAAGAAGGTAAATAACGCCATCGATGAGCGGCTGCAGGAAACCGCAGCCATGTCTGCTCCCGAGTTCTCAATCCTGGTGGTGCTTTCCGAAGCCCCAGAACGGACAATGCGACTGCGCGAACTGTGTGCCGAGCTGCAATGGGACCGCTCGCGTGCATCGCACCAGGTCACACGCATGGAAAAGCGCGGATTGGTGTCGAAGAAGGTGTGTCCGGGCGATGCGCGCGGCGTATTGGTGACTATCACCGATGAAGGCTTCACACGCCTGGAATCTGCAGTGCCGGATCACGTCGAAACCGTCCGCCGTCTGATCTTTGATCAACTGACAGACGAGCAAAGGGACGTGCTTCAAACCTGGCTGAACGATGTCATTGCGGCCGACCCACGTACCCCTGACGGTTCGTAAAAATATCGCAACATGTTTCCAGAACCATTGCCGGAGCGAGGGAAGCGGAGTTTGATGGAGGCATGTCTTATATGAATAGCTCCCAGAACTTTAGTAACACTCCGAAACGACTTGAACGGTCGATGACTGATAAGTACATCGCGGGCGTATGCGGTGGCATCGCGAAATACTTCGGGGTGGACTCCACCCTCGTTCGCGTGGTCTTCATCCTGCTGGTACTCGCCGGGGTAATGCCGGGCCTGTTGGCATACATCGTTGCTTGGATGATCATGCCGGCAGAGTTCTAAAACACAGAGTTTTAGAAAATAATGCAGCCCGTGATGTGGTTCGTCGCTACGAACTCCATCACGGGCTGACGCCTATGCGCGGGGCTATCCCTGGTTGAAGTACCCCGGCTGATCAACCGGTCCAAGGTTGCCGGTGCGCAGGTATTCGACAACCTGACGGTCGACAGCCTGGTTGCCGCGCCCGACGTGACCGTGGCCCGGGCCGTGAACCGTCACCACGTGCGAGCCCATCGGCTGGGCGATGCCGAAGCGTCCCGCATACATGGTTTGCGGATCACGCGTGGCGTTGATCTGCAGTGGACGAGTCTTCAGCTTCGAACCGTTGAGCGCCACCTTGCCCGTGACTGGCGCTGCGCCGTTGCAGGTCACACCAGAGCCGAACTGCAGAGCAGGGGCGGTGATGACCTCGCCGGTCTGGTTGGCCCAAAACGCTTCCGGAATAAGGCCGTAGTCCGGCGCAGCGATGTTCTCGTTGCAGGTCTGCACGGCGAGCAACTCGTTGCGGGCGATGGACTCGTCTTGGAGGAACTTCATCAACTCAGGCGCCGGCTTGGCCTGGTCTTGCTTTAGCGAGCCATTGGTGAGCCGTGCAAGCGAGTCCCAGTCCGCAGGCGAGGGCAGCACATTGCGAGTGGCCAGCAGCAGCGGTGATGACACCTGGTTCGCACCCGGGTTGAGCATGCGGGAGATAATGCCTTCGCCCTCTACACGGGCCTTGCCGGCAGCCGACATAGCGTCTGTGCCCGCTTGGCCGGCAAACGCGAGTGCAGGCGGAAGGTCGCCCACACGGGCTGGCGGTGGGGTCACGGTCGGGTTAGTGCCGGACTGTGCGACGACCACGTTCGACCAGTACTGGTACGCCTTCAGTGGGGTATTGCCCATGCGGTACTTTGCGTCGTTTGCGGCGACCCACGCGAAGTACTCGTTTAGTGCACGTTCGTAGCCGCCCTTTTGGTCCAGCAGGATCTTCGACCACTGGTCGTTCGGGTTCATCGCGGAGTCGAGGACGACCTTGTCGGTGCGGTTGGGGAACATCGACGCGTACGCCGAGCCCAAGTACGTGCCGTACGACAAGCCCATGATTGAGATGGTGTCGTATCCAAGCGCCCAGCGGACCATGTCCCAGTCACGGGCGTTGTTGTAGGTGGTGATCGTCTTGGTGTAGCCCGGACGAGGCTTCTCGCACAGTTCGCGGGTGAGTCCGCCTTGGGTGACCGTGGCGTCCCATGTCAGCTTCGCTATGTCGGCAGGGCCGTTCATTGCAGGGTCAGCGCACTTCAACTGAGTAGAACCAATCAGGCCACGCGGTTGTACCGCCACGAGGTCCCACTCGTTGCGCATCTCTTGCGGCCACTTCATGCCTTCGTTCATGCCGAAGAAGCTGTAAGCATCGCCACCTGGCCCACCTGGGTTGCCGAAGATCGCGCCACGACGTGCACCCGGATTTTGAGCCGGGATCTTGATAAAGCCAACGGAGATGTCGCCAGCCGTGGGGTTGTCGTAGTGCATGGGCACCAAAATGCGGCCGCACTGTGCGCCCTTGGCATCAACGTAGAACGGGCACGACTCCCACGTAATGACAGGGGAAGTCGGCTGCGCGTGAGCAGGGGTTGCGGTCAGTGGTGACAAGGTGAGTGCCAGCGCGCCGAGTGCTGCAGCACTTCGCTTGACGACGCGTCTCGTGACCGACTTCAACATAGCCAGGCTCCTTTTCTCCATACCTAAGGTTTCGCTTAACCGAATCTACCGGAGTTGTCAGCTATCGCCACGCTACGCGCCGATTCTTTCGCGAATTGCACGCTGCACGTGGTCTTGATCCGCCACGGCAACGAGGCAGTCATCTGCATTGCGGACACAGATGCGCACCGTGGGCCCGCCGAGGGTGAACGCGTCCGCATCGGCGTAGCGGTCCGGCTGGTCGGTCAGCATGGCAATACCGGTGAAGTGGATCAGGCTGGGTTCTTCTCCGGGGCGCACGTCCTTGATGTCCGAATATGAGATGGTTCTGGATCGGCTGCCAAGGGTGGTGGTGAGGGAGTCGTGGTCAAGAACCAGCGCCACTTTGCGGGAGAAAATCCAGAGCCCCCAAAGCACCACCACGAATCCAAACAACAGCGCACCGTAGAGTTCGCCGCTCAACGCTGCAACGACGACTGCCACAATGACGAAACCCGCGACGAATGCCGCGGGTAGACCGCCTGGATGGCGGGTAAACACTTTCTGCTCCATGGCGGCGAGTATAAGGCCTACTGCTTGATGCCGGAGCCTTCGATCTCGATGCCGACCTTCTCGCTGACCAGAATGCCGCCGGAGTTCAGCGGTGCCTGGAAGTCGATGCCGAAGTCCGTGCGGTTAATGGTGGTGCGAGCTTCGAAGCCGATGCGGGTGTTGCCGAACGGATCCTCCTCGACGCCGAACGTTTCGACGTCAAACGTGACCGGCTTGGTGGTGCCCTTGATGGTCAGGTCGCCGGTGACGGAGCCGTTGCCAGCCTGGTCGGTGTTGAACTCGGTGGCGTTGAAGGTCATCTCCGGGTGCTTGTCGACGGCAAAGAAGTCGTCGCCACGCACATGCTCGTCACGGTCAGCGTTCTTCGTATCTACGCTCGCGGTGCGCACGGTGCCAGTCGCGGTGCTCTCGGCGGGGTTCTCGGCGATGGTGAGCGTTGCGTCGTAGTCGGCGAATTCGCCGCGGACCTTGGTCACCATCGCGTGGCGCACGGTAAATCCAATGGTGGTGTGTGCAGGGTCGAGGTTGTACGTGCCGGTCAGGTTAGTCATTGCGTCTCCTTTATTCGATGTCGTTACGTGTGGCGCCGACTGTAACGGAGTAATGGTGACACGTCAACAATTGTTTGACCGGCAATTTGCTGGTTGAGAAGTAGCTCGCTTAATGAGCAGATACGCTCCGGCGGTCGCCGCCACGGTGGCCACTACAGAGATCGCAAGATCGCTTGACGACGACACCGCCAAGTCAACCCCGTCCACACCGAATGCGTCCGGCGCGTAGGCGAACGTGTTGCCAACGGCGTGCACCGCAGCCGCCGCTTCAATACCACCGGTTGTGTGAGTGAGGAAGGTGGCGCACAGCGCGAACACGGTAACGCTGACCATGCCTTGCCATTCGTAGTGGTGGCCTGACAAGAAAAACAGCATCGGAATCAAGTACGCAATCACGGCGGGGGAGAACCACTGGCCGGTGATCTGCACAAGCGAGCCGCGGAAAAAGAGTTCCTCGGACAGCGACTGGAGCGGTGCCATCGCGACGATGACGGCCAGTGCAGCGACATTCATAGGAGTAAAAGTCGCCTGGGACCGGTCCGAGATAACCACCGCGTAGATGCCCTCGGCGCCGAGGAACAGCAGGGCGGGTAGCAAGGCGAGCCCGAAGTTGCGCCACCTAAAGCGCAGTTCCCTGGACCACAGCGCACGGGGGTCGCGGCCTGTCACTCGGGCAGCGATGAACCCCGCGGGGATCATCGCCACCCACCCAATAAATGTTGCAGCTGCGAGATACGGATGCTCCAAAAACGAGTATTCCGCGAACGCGCTGACCTCAGGATGGGCGATCTTCTCGTACAGGTAGAACAGGCCGATCGCCGCGCTCGTTAGCGTGACCAAAAGCACCAGAGCGATGACGAGTTCAATCAACGGACGCCACCATGCCGGCCGGGGTGGAGTGGGGTTGTCAGTGTTGGGCGGTGTGGCGGGTCGTCGATACGCGCGTCCGAGGAGGTGGTAGGCGGGGGATAGCGAATCGTTCATGATATCACCTTTATTGCTACTCGCCGTGTTTCTTATCCCAGCGATACCTGCGGATGTCAAAGATTGGCAAAATGACGATGTAGTAGACCCCCAGTGTCCACGCGGCCGGTTTGAGTAAGTTGCTTAGGTTGAAATTATCCCTGTCAACAGGAAACACGATATACATGGCGGGGACGGCCAAGGGGACGATCACGAATCTCTGCCACCATGGCGGAACCCATGGCGCTCCATTCTCTTCTCTTGCGGCAAGTGCGCCGCCAAAGCCCATTTCGAACCGAGAGCCCATTCCGAAGCCTCCTGACAACAAAAAGTCTAATACCGCCCGCGTGTCAACGGGCGCGACAAAAGAGGGGGCTGTGAATTGCACTCCCGGAACGACCCCACAAACAAAAATCTCGAGACACCGAAGGAACGATGTCTCGAGATAACACAGCGTGTCCCCGACAGGATTCGAACCTGCGACCTTTGGTACCGGAAACCAATGCTCTAATCCACTGAGCTACGGAGACAATGCCGATCACACTAGCACCCCGTGTGTGGGCAGAAGAAATTGGTGCAGCGCTTCACGACGAAACACTCAGGACACTCTCAGCCACACGCCATGGTTTCTCAACACCGGTGTTTCATAATGATTGTGCGCCGCGGGAACGGCGTGACACGGGAAACAATGACAGCGAAATGGCCGGCCCCAAAAGGGACCGGCCATTTCGTGTATCTCGCCCCGGCGAAGGCGCCGGGGAAGAGGGAGTGTTACTTCACGACCATGACGATGAGGTCACGCGGGCCGTGCACGCCCTCGACGCGCACGAGCTCGATGTCAGAAGTAGCGGACGGGCCAGAAATCATCGTGGCTGGGTACTCGGGATTGATACGAGCGATCATCTCCGGCACGCCGTAGACCACGGAGTCTGCACGCACGATGCAGATGTGGCGGTCCGGAACCAGAGACAGTGCACGGCGGCCGCACACGTCGCCAGCCTCCAGCACGATCGAGCCGGTCTGTGCAGAGGTGACGTGAGAATCCGTCACCACAGCATCGACATCGCCCAGCGCACGCGGATCCGACGTGACGTCATCCGGACGGGCAGTGCCGGAGAAACCGTCGAACAGGGAGGCATCCAGGCCCGGTGCGTAGACAACGTCCTTGCACTTGCGGTCTGCAAGCACCTTCAGCAGGTCGTCGCCAAGCGTCTGCTCGGTGGTTTCCACAACGTCAGCCTTGTAGTCCACAAGACGGTCGATAAGGATTTCGCGCAGCTCGTCGCCCTTGATGTCGGACGTGGTGCGGTACTCGCGGACCACCTCGACATGCTCCGGAACGTTAGAGAGCTTGTGCGCGTTGCGGATGCGCTTGAGAATCTCGCGCTTCGCAGCCTCGTTACGGGAGTCGCGGGCGGGGGAGCCTGCAGCATTACCAGTAGTGGTAGTCATTTACTTCTCCTCCTCGATCGGCTTGGTGTTGACCTTCTGGCCGTTCGGAATGCCCTGCTCACGTGCCTCGGACAGCAGACGCTTCGCCTCGTCCGTCTCCCACCACTGGCGGAAGGACTTCTTCGGCGGCACCGCAACATCGCGGTAGCCAGTCCAGCCGGAGATTGGAGGCGGCATGGTCTCGATCTTGCCGTTAAAGCCGCCGAGCACACGACCAAGCGCAACCATGCGGACCAGACGGTTCCACACGTTGCTGCGGCCCCACACCTGAGCCAGCGACGCGAACGCAGCCTGCTCCATGCGGTTCGGCTCGTTCTTTGCCTTCTGGTAGCGCAGCTCCAACAGAATGTCGGTGATCGGGATCTTCACCGGGCACACCTCGTTGCAGCGACCGCACAGCGAGGACGCGTACGGCAGGGAACCGTTCGGGTCGTCGGACGAATCGATACCCGTGAGCTGCGGGGTCAGGATTGCACCAATCGGGCCCGGGTAGGTGGAGCCGTAGGAGTGGCCGCCGGCACGCTCGTAGACCGGGCAAACGTTCAAACAAGCCGAGCAGCGGATGCACTTGAGTGCCTCGCGGCCGATCTCGTTAGACATTGCGGCGGTACGACCGTTGTCCAGCAGAACAATGTGGAAGTTCTGCGGGCCGTCGCCCTCGGTCACACCGGACCACAGGGAGGTGTACGGGTTCATGCGCTCACCGGTAGAGGAGCGCGGCAGCAGCTGCAGGAACACACCGAGGTCATCGAAGCTCGGCAGGAGCTTCTCAATGCCCATCACGGTGATAAGGGTCTCCGGCAGGGTCAGGCACATACGGCCGTTGCCCTCAGACTCGACGATGGAGACGGTGCCGGTATCAGCGCAACCGAAGTTGGCGCCGGAAATGGCAACCTTTGCCTCCATGAACTGCTGACGCAGGTACTGACGTGCAGCCTCTGCGAGTTCGGCAGGTTCCTGGGTCAGCGTCTCGTCCGTGTTCGGCATCTTCGCGGCGAAGATGTCGCGGATCTCCGCGCGGTTGCGGTGGATCGCCGGGACGAGAATGTGGGACGGGAAGTCCTCGCCGAGCTGCACAATCAGCTCTGCAAGGTCAGTTTCCTGAGCGAAGATGCCGGCCTTTTCCAGCTCGTCGTTCAGGGCGATTTCCTGGGTCGCCATGGACTTGATCTTGACGACCTTGTCCTCACCAGTCTCCTTGATCAGGCCCTGGATGATCTCGTTGGCTTCCTTGGAATCGCGAGCCCAGTGGACATGGCCACCGCGCTTAGTCACGTTCTCCTCAAACTGCTCAAGCAGCTCAGGCATACGTGCCGCAACGTCGCGCTTAATGGTGGAGCCTGCCTCGCGCAGCTGCTGCCAGTCATCAAGCTCGTCGACAACATTCTGACGCTTCACACGAATGGTTGTGGTGGCGTACTGGTAGTTACGGCGCTTGGTGACGTCGTTCAGTTCGTGGTGCGCAGCCTTTTGGAACTTCTCCTTGCCGCGCAGGTGAGCCGGGCCGTTGGCAAACGGCGGCATCGTGGGCTGTCCGAGTGCAACCTTCACAGCATCTTCTCCTTCGTGTACACCGCAGACGTCGGGGTCAGCGGGTGCTCCTTGGTGGAGGCGAGGATCTCAGCCATGTGCACGGCACGAATGCCTTGGTGCTGGCGAGACAGTGCACCACCAATGTTCATCAAGCAAGAGGAGTCACCAGCGGTGACAAACTCCGCCTGGGTCTCCTTGATGTGGCGGACCTTGTCGGACACCATCGCGGAAGACACCTCAGGCATCTTCACAGAGAATGTGCCGCCGAAACCGCAGCACTCCTCGGAGTTCGGCAGATCCACAAGCTCAAGGCCCTCAACGTGGCGCAGCAGCTCGGTCGGACGGTCGCCGACCTTGAGGAAGCGCAGGGAGTGGCAAGAGGAGTGGTAGGTCACGCGGTGCGGGAAGAATGCGCCCACGTCGTAGGTGCCGGCGACATCAACGATGAATTCGGAGAGATCGTAGGTCTTCTTCGAGGCGATCTTTGCGCCGTCGACAAGCGCCTTGGAGCCGAAACGCTCCGCAAGCTCGACGTGCTGCTCGCGGACAGCTCCCGCGCAGGAGCCCGAAGGAGCCACAACGTAGTCAATCGACGAGTCTGCAAAGGCATCGACGTACGTCTCAATGATTGGGACGGCTTGTTCTTTGTAGCCAGTGTTGACGTGCATCTGGCCGCAGCAGGTTTGTTGCTCGGGGAAGACAACCTCATAGCCGAGACGGGAAAGCACAATGGCCGAGGCCTTATGCGCGTCAGGGAAGAGGGCGTCGCCGATACAAGTAGAAAACAGAGCTACTCGCATTTCGGGCTCCTATCGTGGGAAATCTCAGGGAAAACGACGAAACTCCCGAGGTCACTTGGACCTCGGGAGCACCGTAAAAGGATGGCAGTTACGGAACGACCGGAGCAAGGACCTCTAGAACGTTCGACTGCAGAAAGACTATCACGCACACTGCGAGCAAGAAGCCGAAGGACCAGCCCACGACCTTCTTGAAAATCTCGGACTCCTTGCCCTCCATGCTCACCGCGGTAGCGGCAATTGCGAGGGACTGCGGGGAGATCATCTTGCCCACAACACCACCGGTGGTGTTAGCAGCCAGCATGAGGTCCGGGTTGAGGCCAAGGTTGTTCGCGGCGGTGACCTGAAGGTTGGCGAACAGGGCGTTGGCCGAGGTGTCGGAACCAGTCACAGCCACGCCGACCCAGCCAAGCATCGGAGCGAAGAACGCGAATGCCGGGCCGAGGTTGGCAAAGAACTCACCAATGGTCACGGTCTGACCCGAGTAGTTCATCACGTATGCCAGTGCGAGCACCAGCATGATGGTGACGGCAGACCAGCGCATCTTCCATGCGGTGTCCACGAACTCCTTACCAACTTGGCCCCAGGTGAGGCTGTAGCGACCGTTGTCGTTGAACACCATGTAGGCGATGGAGACGATGATGGCGGAAATGACCATCAGCGAGCCCGGGTTGTTGATGTAGGCGAATGAGTAGTCGGTGTTGACCGGCTCGCCCGCAGCGTTGAGCAGCTGGCCATCGATGACTGGCCACGGGAACGAGATCTTGAACTGCTTGAGCCAGGTCGGAATCGTGGTGCCCAGGTTTGCCAGGCCGAACACGACAACGACGATTGCGTACGGCATGAGTGCCATCCAGACGCGGCTGCCGGTGAGCGCTTCAATGTCGCCATCTTCGTCGGTGTACGGCTCGAGGCCGAGGCGCTCACGCATGGCTTCCACACCGCGCGGCTGCCAAAAACGCAGCAGCACAAACGCGGCGCCAAGTGCGACGATGCAGGCAATAACGTCGGTGAGCTGGTAGGCGAAGTGGTTGGAGGTCCACCACTGGGCGATCGCGAAAGCCAGACCGATGACACCTGCGGCCGGGGCGGTCTCCTTGACGCCACGGAAGCCGTCGATAAGCAGTGCAATGATGAACGGCACGAAGAACGCCAGAACCGGGGTCTGGTGGCCGACGATGGCGGCGATGTTCTCGGTCTGCTCCAGCGTACGACCACCCACGTCACCTGCGGTGGTAATCGGAATGGCGACCGCGCCGAATGCCACCGGAGCGGTGTTCGCAATAAGCACCACGGTGGCGGCCTTCAGTGGCGGGATGCCGAGCGCGAGAATCATCGTCGCGGTAATAGCAACCGGGGCACCGAAGCCGGCGAGGGCTTCAAGCAGGCCACCGAAGCAGAAAGCGATGAGCATCGCCTGGATGCGAACGTCACCGTTGCCCATCTTGTCGAACACAAGACGAAGGTCCTCGAAACGACCCGAAGCGACCGTGATCTGGTAGAACCAGATGGCCGTCAGGATGACGAATACGATGGGGAACAGGCCGAAGAGGCCACCGCGGAACGCGGAAGAGATGGCAAACGCGGTCGGCATATGGAAGCCGAAGATGGCCACGAGAATTGCAACGATAAGTGCAACAAAACCCGAGGTGTGAGCGCGAGCTTTCACGCCGAGCAGCATGATGAAGAAGGTTAACAGCGGCAGGGTAGACACCAATGCCGACAGACCAGTGCTGCCACCGACTGCGTCGGTGAAGATTTGGAATTGGTCCATAAAACAGGGCTCTTTCGAGACAGGAACGGAAAAAGAAACGGGTGACCGTGGCCTCGGCGTGCGAGACCCGATGGGCTAAATATGCCAAACAAGGCAGCGAAGTGAAAAGATTTGCCCCTCAAGGGGGATGTGAATTAGCGCACTTTGCGTATCGACGACCATCCGTATGCGCCCGTGTCAAAGCCCTCAATTACACTGCATGCCCATGACGCCAGCAGAACTTGCCACCACCGTAAAAGCCGCCGCAGAGCGCGTGCTTGCAGACCATGATCTCGACGCCTCTGTTGTCCCCGACACCGTGACTGTGGAGCGCCCGCGAAATCCGGAGCACGGCGACTACGCCACCAACATTGCACTGCAAGTGGCGAAGAAGGCGGGCACGAACCCGCGCGAACTCGCAGGCTGGCTTGCAGAGGTCTTGGCAGAGGATCCAGCCATCGCCGCCGCTGAGATCGCAGGGCCCGGCTTTATTAACCTGCGCCTCGCCGCAGACGCCCAGGGCCAGCTGGTAGCCAAGGTGCTCGAGGAGGGTGCCGCGTTTGGCAACTCCGACATCTACGCCGGCGAGAAGGTGAACCTGGAATTCGTCTCGGCGAACCCGACCGGCCCGATTCACCTCGGCGGTACCCGCTGGGCTGCGGTGGGTGACTCGCTGGGCCGCGTGCTTGAGGCTTCGGGCGCGAAGGTGACCCGCGAGTACTACTTCAACGACCACGGTGGCCAGATCGACCGCTTCGCGCGTTCGTTGGTTGCTGCTGCCAAGGGGGATCCAACCCCGGAGGATGGTTACGGGGGCGATTATATTCGCGAGATCGCTCAGGCGGTCGTCGAAAAGCAGCCCAATGCTCTCGAAGGCACTGATGCTGAAGTGCAGGAGACCTTCCGCGCTGCTGGCGTGGAGATGATGTTCGCGCAGATTAAGCAGTCGCTGCACGATTTCGGCGTGGACTTCGACGTGTACTTCCATGAGAACTCGCTGTTCGAGTCGGGTGCGGTGGATAAGGCGATTGCCACCCTGAAGGAAAACGGCAACTTGTATGAGGCTGACAACGCGTGGTGGCTGCGCTCCTCTGACTTTGGCGACGACAAGGACCGTGTGGTGATCAAGTCCGACGGCGACGCGGCATACATCGCCGGCGACATCGCCTACGTTGCGGACAAGTTCGACCGCGACCACACGCTTGCCATTTATATGTTGGGTGCGGACCACCACGGCTACATCGCACGTCTGAAGGCTGCGGCGCAGGCGCTGGGCTACAACGCGGACGCCGTCGAAGTGCTCATCGGTCAGATGGTCAACCTCGTGCGCGACGGCCAGGCGGTGAAGATGTCCAAGCGTGCAGGCACCGTGATCACGCTTGAGGATCTTGTCGACGCCATTGGCGTGGATGGCGCGCGCTACTCGCTGGTGCGCTCCTCTGTGGACTCCTCGCTGGATATCGACCTAGATCTGTGGACGAAGCAGTCCTCCGACAACCCCGTCTACTACGTCCAGTACGGCCACGCGCGCCTGTGCTCGATTGAGCGTAAGGCCAAGGAAGCCGGCGTGACGCTGCCCGACGTCGCGGACATCGACTTGGGCCTGCTGACCCACGAGAAGGAAGGTGACCTGATCCGCACGATCGGTGAGTTCCCTGCAGTCGTGCGCGCCGCCGCAGAGCTGCGCGAGCCGCACCGCATTGCCCGCTACACCGAAGAGTTGGCCAGCGCCTTCCACAAGTTCTACGACTCCTGCCAGATCCTGCCGAAGGCCGGCGAGGCGCCGGAGCCGATCCACACGGCACGTCTCGCACTTGCGATGGCGACACGCCAGGTGATTGCAAACGCGCTGGGCCTGATCGGCGTGAGCGCCCCGGAGCGGATGTAATGACTGTTTTCGTATCCACCCCGTACAGCACCGACGAGGGCGACTTCAACGAACTGCCCGCACACGTTTGGCCGCGAAACGCCAAGCGTGAAGAAGACGGGGTAGTGACCATCGCTGGTGTGCCACTGCCTGAGATCGTCGCCGAATACGGCAGCCCGGTTGTCGTCGTGGATGAGGACGATTTCCGCTCTCGCTGCCGCGACATGGCGGAAGCATTCCGTGCGCCGGAAAATGTGCACTACGCGTCGAAGGCCTTTTTGACCCGACACATTGCACATTGGGTGGATGAGGAAGGTCTTGCCCTCGATGTGGCGAGTGAAAACGAGCTCCGCATCGCACTTGCAGCCGATTTCCCGCCGGAACGCATCACTGTTCACGGCAACAACAAGTCCGACGAGTTTCTGCGCCTATGCGTGGATTCGCGCGTGGGGCATGTGGTCATCGACTCTCACCAGGAGTTAGCGCAGCTGGAAGCTGTCGCCCGCGAGGCCGGTGTCATCCAAGATGTGTTCATCCGCGTGAAGCCCGGCGTGGACGCGCACACGCACGAGTTCATTGCGACGAGCCACGAAGACCAGAAGTTCGGCATTTCCCTGGCCACTGGCGACGCACTTGCTGCGGCCGTGGCAGCAATTGACTCAGATTCGCTGCAGTTGACCGGCCTGCACTGCCACGTCGGCTCCCAGGTCTTCGACGCTGAAGGCTTCAAACTGGCTGCAGAGCGCGTGCTCGGCCTGTACGCAGAAGTGTGGAAGACCTGCGGTGTCGCGCTTGGCTACCTTGATCTGGGCGGCGGTTACGGCATTGCTTATATGTCAGGGGAGCAGCCGCTCGACGTCGCAGCGGTTGCGCGCGACCTGCTTGCCTCCGTGCAGGATGTCGCTGACGAGCTCGGCATCGCCGCGCCGACTGTGGTTGTGGAGCCGGGACGTGCGATTGCTGGTCCTTCTGCGGTGACGGTGTACACCGCGGGTGTGATTAAGGACGTCGATACTTCGTTCACTACATCTCGTCGCTACATCGCGGTCGATGGTGGCATGAGCGACAACATTCGCCCTGCGCTCTACGGGGCGCTTTACGACGCCCGCGTGGTCAACCGCTTCGTCGACGGTGACAACACCGATACCCGCCTGGTTGGTTCGCACTGTGAGTCCGGCGACATTCTCGTAGAGAATGCGAAGTGGCCGAATGATATTTCCTCCGGCGATCTCATTGCGTTGGCTGCGACTGGCGCGTACTGCTACTCCATGGCTTCGAATTACAACGCGTTTGGACGTCCGGCTGTCGTGTCCGTGCGCGGCGGACAGATCACCCCGATGGTGCGCCGCGAGACTGTGGAAGACCTGTTGGCCCGCGAATATTAATTGACCTGAGTGCTTGCTTAAGCGATAGTAGACCAAGCGGTTCAAACCTGTACTTTGCAGCAACGAAAAGGAGCATCCTGACCATGACAGTTGCCAGCGCTGAAGGCATCAACGGAAACTACCCCGGCAAGGGCATCGGCACCCCGGTGGGTATTGCCGTGTTGGGTAAGGGCACCGTGGGCACGGAAGTGCTGCGCCTGCTCAGCGAATTCTCTTCGAACTTGGAAAATCGCATCGGTGGCCCGATCGAGGTCCGTGGCGTGGCTGTCTCCGACGTGGACAAGCACAAGGACGCGCCTGAAGTCCAGGGACTTTACTTGACTGCGGATGCGAGCGAACTGGTCACACGCGACGACGTAGACATTGTCGTCGAACTTATCGGTGGCATTGACTACCCGCGCCAGCTGGTCCTCGAAGCACTCAACGCTGGAAAGTCGGTGGTGACGGCAAACAAGGCGCTCGTCGCAGCGCACGGTTCCGAGTTGGCTGATGCTGCGAACGCAGCCGGCGTCGACCTGTACTACGAAGCAGCCGTCGCTGCCGCGATCCCCGTGGTCGGCATGCTGCGCCGTTCGCTCGCGGGCGACCAGGTGCAGCGCATCTCCGGCATTGTTAACGGCACCACGAACTTCATCCTGGACGCGATGGCTTCCACCGGCGCGAGCTACGAGGAGGCGCTGGCTGAGGCAACCCGTTTGGGCTACGCCGAGGCTGACCCGACTGCGGACGTCGAAGGCCACGACGCGGCCTCCAAGGCAGCGATCCTTGCGTCCATGGGCTTCCACACCCGTGTGACGTTCGACGACGTCCACTGCGAGGGCATCACCAAGATCACCGCAGACGACATCGCGGCAGCGAAGAAGTCCAATCAGACGATTAAGCTGCTGGCCATCTGTGAGCGTCTCTTGGACGAAAACGGCAACACCACCGGCATTAACGCGCGTGTGCACCCGACGCTGGTGCCGAACGAGCACCCGCTGGCAACGGTGGACAAGAGCTACAACGCCATCTTCGTCGAGGCAGAAGCAGCCGGCCGCCTGATGTTCTACGGCAACGGCGCTGGCGGTGCCCCAACCGCTTCCGCCGTGTTGGGCGACCTGGTCGGTGCAGCCCGTAACAAGGTCCACGGTGGTCGCGCGCCGGCGGAGAACCCGTACGCGGACTACCCGATTGTGGCGTTTGACGATGTGACCACGCGTTACCACATCAACATGACCGTCAACGACCGCGTCGGCGTGCTCGCAGACCTCACGGCTCGCTTTGCTAAGGCAGGGGTGTCGCTTTCCGCGGTCCGTCAGGAGGAGTCTGGCGACGAGGCACACCTGATCGTCGTCACGCACGGCGCACGTGAAGCTGCCCTGAACGGCATCGTCGAAGAGCTCACCGGCCACGATGATGTGAAGGCCGTCAACTCCGTCATCCGCCTCGACGCTTAAAGGAGCACTCCGTCATGGCAACCGATCTTGAAGTAGGCCTGAAAGCACGAGTGAAGGTGCCAGGTTCGTCCGCGAACCTTGGTCCCGGCTTCGACACCCTCGGCCTGGCGCTGAGCATCTACGACACGCTCGAGGTAGAAGTCATCGAGTCTGGCCTCGAAGTGGAGATCTTCGGCGAGGGAGCCGACGATCTGCCGCGCGATAGCTCGAACCTGATCGTCAAGGCGATCAACTCTGGCCTGATTGCCGCGGATGTGCGGGCGCCGGGTCTGCGCGTGGTGTGCCACAACCAGATCCCGCAGTCGCGCGGTCTAGGCTCGTCTGCTGCCGCGGCAGCCGCAGGTGTCGTCGCTGCGAATACGCTCGCGGGCTCGCCGCTGGATGAGGACACCGTCGTGCAGCTCTCGTCCGAGTTTGAGGGCCACCCGGATAACGCGGGTGCATCCGTGCTCGGCGGGGCAGTGGTGTCCTGGACCGACATTCCGGTCGATGGGCGCTCGAAGCCGTCCTACCGTGCCGTGCGCATTCCTGTCGACGAGTCCATCAAGGCCGTAGCCCTCGTCCCGGACTTCCACGCATCCACCAATGCGGTGCGCAAGGTCCTGCCGAGCCACGTCACCCACACCGATGCGCGGTTCAACGTCTCGCGCACCGCTGTGATGACGGCTGCGCTGCAGCACCACCCGCACCTCCTGTTTGAAGGCACCCGCGACCGCCTGCACCAGCCGTACCGCGCCGACGTCCTTCCGGTGACTGCGGAGTGGGTCAACCGCCTGCGCAACCGCGGCTACGCGGCATACCTGTCTGGCGCAGGTCCGACCGCACTCGTACTCATCACTGAGCCCATTGAGCCTGCGCTTCTCGACGACGCCCGCGCCGCCGGCCTCCGCGTCATCGAACTCGACGTCGCAGGGCCGGTGACCGCAGAACTGCTGCGCGACTAGCGCAAATGCTTTGATGCCCCGGGGTGCACATGCGTACCCCGGGGCATCGTTTTTGTGCGGCATTATGACGGGGCGAAACGCCTCGTGCATCAGGTAGAAACCGTGTAAGTCCCGAGGAGCACGGATCAGCCCTGCGAGTGTGGTGGGTTTCTTTTATTGTCGGACGTGATTCTGCACACATCAAGCGAAGGGCGTGTTCGAATGAGTTGGTCAGTTTCGCAGAAGGGCGTGAGGGTTGTTCTCGCGCTGCTGGTTGCAGTGTGTTGTTGTCTTGCGTGGGCGCCGGTGGCGTGGGGGCAGTCGTCGTCAACGACGTCGACATCGTCGCAGGTAACGTCTGCGGAGGCCGATGACGGGTCGGCTGATGGCAGGGCGATGCTGATTTTGGATGCGTCGTCGTCGATGCTTGCGGCTGACGCTGGGGGTACGCGTATGGATTCGGCCAAGAAGGCGGCCAATGAGTTGGTGGATTCGCTGCCGGATACGGCGAATATGGGGTTGATGGTTTATGGGGCGAATGAGTCGGATGCTCCGGACAATCGCGAGCGCGGGTGCAAGGATGTGGAGACTCTAGCCACGGTGGGGTGGATTGATCGGGGGAAGTTTGCTTCGGCGATCAACGGGTTAGAGCCGAAGGGGTATACCCCGATGGGTCATTCGTTGCGCAAGGCGGCGGAGGAGCTCGGGAGCGAGGGGCAGCGTTCGATCATTTTGGTATCTGACGGCATTGACTCGTGTGCGCCGCCGCCAGTGTGTGAGGTAGCCAAGGAGTTGGCGCAAGATGGTGTTGATCTAGCGATTCACACGGTGGGGTTCCAGGTTGATGAGGAAGCACGCAAGGAACTGCAGTGCATCGCGGACGCCGGCAATGGCCAGTTCTTGGAGGCTGGGGATGCTGGTAGTTTGGCGCAGTCGTTGAAGTTTCTGGCGCAGCGCGACATCGGCAAATACAAGGTGAAGGGCACACCGTTTGAGTTTGCGGATTCGCCCGGGGACGCCAAGTGGTTTGGCGAGGGGCAGTACCGAACGAAGGTCACCCCGGATACGAATGCGAAGAAGAACCGTTACTTCCGTGTGTCCGTGCCGGAGGGGCACAACGCGTTGATCACGATGACCCCAATCTGGCAGACGGAAGGCAACATCCAGGAAACCGAGATCTTCCTCGAGGTGCCGGAGGCAACCAACGAAAACGACCCTGATTGTGGCACGGCGAGCAACGCAATTGGCGACAGCAGAATTCTCGGCGAGGCCAGCTTGTTAATGAATCCTTACCGGTTCTCGCTGGAACGTGGCGGAAGCGACAACGATTGCGATATGAGCTCGTGGCTCATTGCTACCCAGGTCTACCAAGAAGGGCAACCGATTGACGATGCCTTGGACCTCGAGGTGAACGTGTTCTACGTACCGAACCCTGATCAGGAGCAGAAAACTGAGTGGTCCAATGGTCCTATTGCTCCCTCGTTCTATGACGGCGACGTCCCGTTTGGCACCCCGCAGGAGAACAAGGGAGGCACCGGCTTCAACGACGCTATTGAGATCACCGAAGGTACGTATTCCGATAAGATTGTTCCCGGCGAATACCGCTTCTACAAGATCCCAGTGAAGTGGGGGCAGCGCCCGGTGGTGAAGATGAAGGCACCAGAATCTGTGACGGAGGATTCAGATGTAATCAAGGTGGGCATCTATGACTCGCGGCGCAAGCTTTCGGGAGAAGGGAGCCTCAATGTCTACGACGACGCGAAAGAGAGTGATCCAATTGCGCCGAAGTATTACGCACAGGTTGCAAACGACATAGGCAAGTCTTACCAGGGCTACTACTACTTAAATTTTGCGATGAATTCCAAGCTTGAAGATGGGATCGCCGGTGTGGAGCAGCCGTACGAGTTCGCGGTGATAGTGGATGGTGAACCGTTCAATGGTGGTCCGGATTGGACCCCCACCTACGAGGACGGCCCGGAGCCGTCTGATGAGCCGATCAAGTTCGACGGTGCCGTAAGCACGGATGAGCAGCAGACGGTGGAGGTGACTACCGAGGCAGCCGAGGAGACCGAGCAAGTCGCCGCAGGGGAGAAGTCGAGTGGGCTCTCCCTGCCGCTACTCGGCGGCCTCGGAGTGCTGTTGCTCGCGGTCATCGGTGCGGTGTTCTTTATGTTCAGCCGCAACCGGGCGCAAGAGACCCGGTAGTAGGAGCATATTGCTTTACGACGACGCCTTCGGCCGGCTGCCTGGTCCGGGCAAGGCGATGATGTCGAACTCCTCGCGCTGCAGGTGCTTGCGCAGGTCCTTCTTGTCAAACTTGCCTACGGACGTTTTGTCGATTGAATCCACAAACGTCCAATACTCAGGCGCCATCCACTTCGGCAACGTGTCTGCGAGCGACTCGCGGAGTCGTGCCGCAGTCTCCTTTGTGGGCTCAATGCCCGAGAGAAGCTTGGTCACCGCCAGCGGTCGCTCACCCCACTTGGGGTCCGGGATGCCGATGACTGCGCATTCGACGACTTCCTCAGACTCCATAATGAGGTTTTCCACCTGTGCGGAGTAGATCCACTCGCCGCCGGAGCGAATGACGTCGCGGGCACGGTCGTAGAGCGTCATAAACCCGGCGTTGGTGACTGTGCCTACGTCGCCGGTACGCAGCCAGCCGTCGGCAGTGAAGTGTGCGCGCACGTCATCAACTTCTTCGCCCCGGAAGGTGGAAGCGATCTCGCCCGGTTCTTGCGTGGGTGAGTGGTAGTAGCCTGCGGCGACCATATTGCCACGGACCTGAATCTCACCCTGGGTCAAGTCGTTAAACGCCATGACTTGGCCATCGTTGACCACGCGGTATTCCAGTGACGGGGCAAAGCGTCCCTGGGAAATGCGGTAGGACCAGCGCGCCTCACCAGAAGCGCCCGATGGCGGACGCGCCACTGTGCCGACCGTGGTGGTTTCCGTCATGCCCCAGCAGTGGACGATATCCACGCCGTAGCGTTCCTCCCACACCTTGATCAGCGCCGGTGGGGCAGGGGAACCGCCGACGAAGATCTCCTGCAGACTCATTCGTTCCGGGCGATTGTGCAGGTAATGCACCATCAGCTGGATCCACAAGGTGGGCACGCCGTGTGCCACGCGCGGGTGCGTGCTTGCGATAAGTTTTGCCAGCGTCGGGGCAGACACGTCTGAATCTGGAAGGACGAGGGGAGTGCCCGCGAGAAATGCGGCGAAGGGTACGCCCCAACTGAGCACGTGATAGATCGGGATGCAGCACAAAAACGTCTCACCGTGCGTGACCGCCAGTGAGTCCGTTGCGCGAAGGCCGGTCGCTTCTAGCCACAACGCGCGGTGGGAGTAGGCGACGCCCTTCGGTGCGCCGGTCGTTGCTGTTGAATAGACCAAGGCAGCGGCGGTGTTCTCCGGGAGTTCGGGCCAGTCGTACTTTGTCGAGCGGCCGTCGAGAAGCTCCTCGTAGCTGTATACAGTGACATGCTCTGGCAGATACGCCGCGGCGTCTGTAATCGGTTCGGCACCTGTAAATGCCACCGCGCGAACCTTGGGGCAAAGCTCCACAACGTTGCCTAACTTCTCCGCAAGCCGCGGATCGGCAACGATCAGTTCAGCCTCGGAGTGGTTGGCAACGTAGGCGATCTGGTCCGTCATCAACTGGATATTTAGCGGCGTAAACACAGCGCCCTTGGCAGCGACGGCGAACATCACCTCGAGGTGCTCAGAGCAGTTGTACAGCATGGTGGCGACGCGTTGATCGCTATCAATGCCGAGGTCATCATGCAGGGCGTGGGCGAAGGCCGAAGCGCGGGCGCCGATTTCGGCGAACGTCGTTTCTTCCGCGCCATCAGTGCGCCATGTGGTGCACTTCGTTGTCGCGTGCGCAGTCCTGCCGTATTCGAGAATGCGTGCGACGGAAAAGGGCACTTCCTGCATCGTTGAAAGCATGTTGGCAATGTTAGCGAAGCAATGCGACACGCCCCGGATTAAACCGCGGACGCAAATGCGCTACACTTTGCGCAGGATCGTGCGAACCGCACCCGGCAGGGGTTGTCCCAGGTGGGGATGCGATGGCGGGCACAGCGGCGATTTTTGCTCCCGCACCCCGTGAGATCCGGCAGGGCTACAAAGTTTTACTTCAGTCCAATCCCGATGAAACGCACCGCTTCCAGCATGCACCGTCGCGTGTTAACTACGCGAGAACCTGCTGGTTGAGCGACGAAAGGACACACGTGACCGACACCGGTACCGCGGCAGACTTGGCCGCTATGAAGATTCCGGAGCTGCGCAAAATTGCCGCCGAGAAAGGCCTGAAGGGCGTTTCGGGGCTGCGTAAGGGGGAGTTGATCCAGGCAATTACTACCGGCCAGGTTCCCAAGAAGGCTGCACCGCAGAAGGCGGAGGCCGATAACGCGGAGGCGCCAGCTGCTTCCGAGCGTGCAGAGCGCAAGGCCGACAAGGCCGACAAGCCTGCAGAAAACGCTGACAAGTCGGCCGACAATTCCAATGACGACGATTCGCGGGGAGCTTCGCGTTCCGCAGCGCGCCGTGCTCGTCGAAACCGTGCGCGTCACCAGCATGAGGACAATGCGCAGGGTGGCGACGCGAGCGATGCCAAGGACGGCAAGGACGAGAAGTCCGAGAAATCCGAGATCACGGACAACCGCGACGAGAACCGCGACAATCGCGATAACCGTGATAACCGTGACAATAACGACCGCGGTGGCCGTAACAACGGCAACAACGGCAACAACCGTGGCGGCCGCAACAACCACCGCGACGATAACGATGACGACCACCAGGGTGGCGGTCGTCGTGGGCGTCGCGGTCGTCGTAACCGTAATCGCAACCGTGACAATCACGGCGGCAACAACAACCAGGGTGGCGGCAACGAGCAGCACTTCGATCCGGAGGACCTGCAGGAGGTTGCGGGTATCGCGGATGTGCAGGACAACGGCTCCGCGTTCATCCGCACCACCGGCTACCGTCAGTCCAATTCGGACGTGTACGTGCCGCAGCGCCTGGTCCGTCAGGCGGGTCTGCGCTCCGGCGACGCGGTAACCGGTCAGGTTCGCGCCAACGGGCAGTCGCACCAGCAGGGCAACGGCCGTAACCGTCGTAGCTACAACCAGGTTGTTCGCGTCGACACGATCAACGGCCAGACTCCGGAGGATGCGAAGGGACGCAAGGAGTTCCACAAGCTCACCCCGCTGTACCCGAACCGTCGTCTGCGTCTGGAAACTGAGCCGAAGATCCTGACCACGCGTGTGATCGACCTGGTCATGCCGATCGGTAAGGGTCAGCGCGCACTGATCGTGTCGCCGCCGAAGGCTGGTAAGACGACGATTCTGCAGAACATCGCCAACGCGATCGCCACGAATAACCCGGAGTGCTACCTCATGGTTGTGCTTGTCGATGAGCGCCCGGAGGAAGTTACCGACATGCAGCGCAGCGTCAACGGCGAGGTCATTGCCTCGACGTTCGACCGTCCGCCGTCAGAGCACACTGCTGTCGCCGAGCTCGCTATCGAGCGTGCGAAGCGTCTGGTGGAGATGGGCCAAGACGTTGTGGTGCTGCTGGACTCGATTACTCGTCTTGGCCGTGCGTACAACAACTCCTCGCCGGCATCGGGTCGCATTCTCTCCGGTGGTGTGGACTCCAACGCCCTCTACCCGCCGAAGCGTTTCCTCGGCGCTGCCCGAAACATCGAGGAGGGTGGCTCGCTGACGATTATCGCAACGGCCATGGTGGAAACCGGTTCCGCTGGCGATACCGTCATCTTCGAGGAGTTCAAGGGCACCGGCAACGCCGAGCTCAAGCTCGACCGCAAGATCGCGGAGCGTCGCGTGTTCCCGGCTGTGGACGTCAACCCGTCCGGCACCCGCAAGGACGAGCTGCTGATGAGCCCGGAGGAGGCGCGCGTCATGCACAAGCTGCGCCGCATCCTGTCTGCGCTTGATCCGCAGCAGTCCATTGACATGCTGATCAAGCAGTTGAAGAAGACGAAGACGAACGGCGAGTTCCTCATTGGTGTGGCGAACTCGGCACCAATGGCGCAGGCCGAAACTGAGGAGGACTACTCCTAATGGCAGAAAAATCGCATGTTTCGCTTGTCGACGACTACGTCGCCGAATACGAAGGCATCCAGGCCCAAATGGGCGATCCGGAGGTCGCTGGTGACCAGGACCGCTTCCGTAAGCTCTCCAAGCGCTACGCGGAGCTGCAGCCGATCATCAACGTCAATAACGCCCTGAACCAGGCGCGCGATGACCATGAGGCGGCATCCGAAATGGCCTCCGAGGACAAGGAGTTCGCGGAGGAGGCCAAGCGCTTAGAGGACGAGATTGTGCGCCTCGAGGAGGAGTTGGCTGACCTGCTGGCGCCGCGCGACGAGCACGATGGTGATGACATCATCATGGAGCTCAAAGCAGGCGCAGGCGGTGAAGAGGCCGCGCTGTTCGCTGGCGATTTGGCTCGCATGTACCAGAAGTACTGCGAAAAGCACGGCCTGACCTGGGAGGTCCTCGACGTTGCCGAGTCTGACCTGGGTGGTGTGAAAGACATGACCGTCGCGGTGAAGGCGAAGACCCCGTCGCGTGACGGTGCGTGGTCGATGCTGAAGTTTGAAGGTGGCGTGCACCGTGTGCAGCGCGTTCCGGTGACGGAATCGCAGGGGCGCATCCAGACCTCCGCTGCAGGCGTGTACGTCTTCCCAGAGCCGGACGAGGTTGAAAGCGTCAACATCGATGAGAAGGATTTGCGCGTCGACGTCTACCGTTCTTCCGGTAAGGGCGGCCAGGGCGTGAACACCACCGACTCAGCCGTGCGTATCACGCACCTGCCGACGGGCATTGTGGTGACCTGCCAGAACGAGCGTTCTCAGATCCAGAACCGCGCGCGTGCGATGCAGGTGCTGCAGGCTCGCCTCGACCAGATTGAGCGCGAGAAGCAGGAAGCCGAAGAGGCCGAGGGCCGCGCATCGCAGGTGCGCACGATGGACCGCTCGGAGCGCATCCGCACCTACAACTGGCCGGAGAACCGCATTTCGGATCACCGCATTAACTACAAGGCCAACAACCTTGATTCGGTGCTCGACGGCAACATGGATGACCTGATCACGGCGCTGCAGACGCACGAGCGCCAGGAGCGCCTTGAAGCCGAATAGCGTCCGCGACACCATCGCCCGCGCCGCGCAGATCCTTGCTGGCGCGGGCGTTGCGTCGCCTGAAGTCGACGCACGCCTGCTCGCCGCGCACTTGATCGGGGTGCCGCCGATGCAGCTCATGTTCGCCGACGCGCCTACGGACTTCGACGAGGCCTACGCCAAACTCATTGCCCGACGCGCGGCTCGCGAGCCGTTGCAGCACATCATCGGCACAGCACCGTTTGTTGACATCGACCTCGCCGTCGGGCCCGGGGTATTTATCCCGCGGCCAGAAACGGAAGTGCTCGCTCAGTGGGCGGTGCATTTGCTTAGCGACGACACCACCTCGCCCGAATCCCCAACCGTCGTGGACTTAGGCTCCGGCTCGGGTGCGTTGGCCATCACGATCGCCCGAGCGTGCCCGCGCGCTCAGATAATCGCGGTCGAGCGTTCGCCTCAGGCGCGGAAGTACTTGGAGCGAAATGTGGGGGACTACGCGTCGTCGATACGCATTGTCCCAGGGGACATGACCGATCCGGAGTTGCTTCGGGAACTCGACGGTGCCGTTGACCTCGTCGTCACCAACCCGCCGTACGTGCCAGAAACCGGTGACTTAGATGTGGAGGTCTACGCCGACCCCCATGAGGCGGTGTTCTCCGGCGCGGACGGGATGCATGCAATTCGAGGGCTCGTTCCGGTTGCGGCAAGGCTGCTGCGTCCGGGAGGGCACCTCGGCATTGAGCATGATGATTCCACGTCGGAGGCCGTACAAGATGTGGTGCGCGACCACGGCGCATTCGGCCCGCCGAGTGTGGTCGAGGACCTGACCGGCCGAGCCCGGTTTGTCATGGCGAGTAAGCTAGCCCGGTAACTTTCAGAACATGAAGGAGCACTATGTCCGCGATCTATAACTGCCTTGATCCGCAGGTTCGCGACGACGCGGTGCGCGCGGCTGCGGACGCTGTGCGAGCCGGCCGTTGCGTCGTCCTGCCGACAGACACCGTCTACGGAATCGGCTGCGACGCCTTCAATAACGATGCCGTAGCCACGCTGTTGGCTACCAAGCGCCGTGGCCCCGACATGCCTGTGCCGGTGCTCGTGGGCAGCTGGTCGACCATCCAGGGGCTCGTGCGGGAGTTTTCCGACACCGCGAAGACACTCGTGGAGGCGTTCTGGCCCGGTGGGTTGTCCATCGTCGTGCCTGAGGCACCGAGTCTGCCGTGGAACCTTGGCGATACACGTGGCACCGTGCTGCTACGCATGCCGAACCAACCGCTCGCACTTGAACTGTTGCAAGAAACCGGACCGATGGCGGTGTCGTCTGCCAACATCTCCGGCAACCCGCCGGCACAGACCGCAGCAGAGGCCAAGGCGCAGTTTGGTGATGCGATTGGCGTGTACCTCGACGGGGGAGAGGCCGAGGTTGGCACTCCTTCGACCATCATTGATATTTCGAAGCCTCAGCCGGTGATTTTGCGCGAAGGCGCGATCCCGGTCGAGCGCATTGGTGAAGTCTTAGGGCTTGACCCAGAGTCGTTGCGTCGAAAGTAGCGGGGGAGTTTTCAGGGGATGTCCGGAGCTGGTGTGCCACTTCGCGAGCTCGCACTCGTGCTACTCGTCGCGGCTGCGATCACGTACCTGGCCACAGGTGTGGTGCGTTCAGCTCTCGTGCGCACAGGACGCGTCGCGGAGATCCGCCAGCGCGACGTTCACACGCAGCCAACACCGTCGCTCGGTGGGCTGGCCATGTTTACAGGGTTTGCTGGCGCGTTTGTTCTCGCGCAGCAACTGCCCGCACTGACCCGCGGGTTCGCTCCAGTCACTCCAGAGATGACTGCAGTGCTCGTCGGCGGTGCCGCCGTCGTTGCTGTCGGAATTGTTGATGACCTCTACGAGCTCGGCGCGTTACCCAAACTCATCGGGCAATTCGCTGCTGCGATCATCATGTCCATCTTGGGGATTGCCTTTACGGTGTTTTACGTTCCAATCGGGGAGGGCACCACCCTGATTTTGGATGAAGTCCAGGGCATGGTCTTGAGTGCACTGTTTACTGTGCTGCTGATCAACGCAGTGAATTTCGTTGACGGCATCGACGGACTCGCCGCAGGGCTGGGCATGATCGCCGGGATGGCGATCCTCGTCTATTCGCTGTCAGTTCTCCATGACCAGGGCGGGGCGGTCTCCGCGTACCCGCCGGCGATTATCTGCACGTTGCTCGTCGGTATCTGCGCCGGCTTTTTGCCCCACAACTTCGAACCGGCGCGCATCTTCATGGGGGACTCCGGTGCCATGCTCATCGGGCTGCTGCTTGCCGCAGCGTCGATCTCCGCATCGGGCAAGATCAACATGTCGCTCTACGGGGCCGCAGACCTGGTAGCACTCATTAGCCCGATCATCGTCGTGCTCGCCGCGATTGCCCTGCCGGTCCTCGACCTGATTTGGGCCGTTGTGCGACGAACAGCCCGCGGCCAAAGCCCGTTCCAGGCAGACGCAGGCCATATCCATCACCGTTTGCTCCGCCTTGGGCATACGCACCGCCGCACTGTTCTGGTGCTGTACCTGTGGGTCTCCGCCGTCGCCTTCGGCGCGGTCAGTTTTTCCGTCGTGCCGGTGCGCATCGCAGTGATCTTCACCGTTGTCGCGCTTGTTTTTTCTTTCGTGCTCACTCTGGTTCCACTTGCGGAAGGCAAGATTGGCCCGCGGCGTGGTGGAGACGGTGCGGTGGCGTCGTCGAAAAGCAACCCTGCTCAGTCTGTAGGATGACCCAGCATGGAACCGCTCGAAGTCAATGACACGTCCCAGGTCAGTGATCATCGTCAGCCGCTCATCCGCGCACTGAAGGTCGCGGGATGGGCACTCGTCGTGCTTACGGTCGTCTCGCTCATGGCATGGGGCGCGACCCGCGAACTGCCCGGCATCTGGGCCGCGCTGATGGGAGTCGCCGTCGGCGGTGCGTTCGTACTCGCAACCACGGTGTCTGTCCTCGCAACCTCAAACTCATCCCCAAACACCACCATGGCAGTTGTCCTCGGCGGCTGGCTACTGAAGATGGGGCTGCTCGCAATCTTCCTGCTGTGGATCCGTGGATTCGACTTCTACGACCATCGAGCATTTGGCGTGACGACGATCGCAGCACTCGTCGTTGCACTCGCCGCCGAAGCCTGGGGTGTGCTCACCACACGCACCACGTACCTCAACTAACACAGAGTGTGGGGACCCTGTGACAGACCTAACAATCCGCTAGAAAGCCGTGCAAGCTGGGTGATTAGGGGTAAAAACCCTTAAAAGTCACCTTGGTGGGGGGACAATGGCACAGGTAAAACCCACATTCTCCTGATGTCCTGTTAGGATATCCGCTGGGTTTGTTCCAGGCTGGCGTTACCCCTGATGTGCAGGCGAAACCGGCCGGGGAACGACATCCCCTGCCCCGCGGAAGCAGATGTGCGACGGAGTCCGCCGCGGAGGCAGCCTGATGAAGACGTCCATCGCACCGCCCTCCGGGGAACCGGGGAGCGGCCCGAGAACGGGAGAGAACGCTGAGCGTTACAACTTTGGCCATGAAGGGTGAGTTTCACGCACCTGCGCTTGGTCCAGAATTTTTCCCGGGGCAAACGTACGGCCATATCATTGGTGAGGAATTTGCCAATGGGTGGTTCGCACTGGACCGCATCATGCTCGTCCGCCTCCTAATTGCGGCGATCCTGGTGCTCCTCTTTGTTATCGCCTTTAGGAACCCGAAGCTGGTTCCGAAGGGCCTGCAGAATTTCGCCGAGATCGGCGTCGACTTCGTCCGCATTCACATCGCGGAAGACACCTTGGGCAAGAAGGACGGCAAGCGGTTCCTGCCGCTGCTGTGCACCATCTTCTTCTCCATTCTGTTCATGAACGCGGCGACGATCATCCCAGGCCTCAACATCTCGCCTAACGCGCGTATCGGCATGCCGGTCGTGCTGGCAGTTGCGGCCTACATTGCAATGATTTACGCCGGCGTCAAGCGTTATGGCGCTGCGTACTTCAAGCACTCGACCGTCATCCCCGGCCTTCCGCCGGCGCTCCACATTCTCGTGGTGCCGATCGAGTTCTTCTCGACGTTCATTCTGCGTCCGGTCACCCTGGCGCTTCGTCTTATGGCGAACTTCCTGGCTGGCCACATCATTCTTGTCCTGCTGTACTCCGCCACGAACTTCTTCTTCTGGCAGTTGAACGCATGGACGACAGTGAGTGGCCTGACCCTGATTGCAGCGCTGCTGTTCACCGCATACGAGTTGATCATCATCTTCCTGCAGGCGTACATCTTCGCCCTGCTGACTGCGGTGTACATCGAGCTGTCGCTGCACGCGGATGCGCACTAACAAAGCGCGACCACACACGGCCAACTGAATAACCCCCAACATCTGTCACACGCTTTCCCGCGGCCTGCGGGGAGGCACCTAGAAAGGGAACGACTTTCACATGAACGACATCATTCTTGCTCAGGCAGCGGAGACCGTGAACCGCTACGAGGGTCTCGGCACCATCGGCTACGGCCTTGCAACCATCGGCCCGGGCCTCGGCATCGGCATCCTCGTCGGCAAGACCGTCGAGGGCATGGCACGTCAGCCGGAGATGGCTGGCCAGCTCCGTACCACCATGTTCCTGGGTATCGCCTTCGTTGAGGCACTTGCCCTGATCGGCCTCGTTGCCGGCTTCCTGTTCTAAAAACAAGAACGAATAACCCCGTCCATTTTTAGATCAGGAGCAACCAATGACTAACGTCACTGCATTCCTCGTAGCCGCAGAAGGCTCCGAGACGCTGCCGCTCGAGAATGAACCATCCATTCTCTTCCCGGCCGCGTACGACGTGGTTTGGTCTCTTGTCGTTTTCATCATTATCGGCCTGCTTTTCTGGAAGTTCGTTATTCCGAAGTTCCAGGAAGTGCTGGCGGAGCGCGAAGACCGAATCAAGGGCGGCATCGAGCGTGCTGAAGTCGCCCAAAAGGAAGCCAAGGCTGCCCTGGAGAAGAACAACGCTGAGCTTGCGGAGGCGCGCCACGAGGCCGCTGAGATCCGTGAGGCAGCGCGTGCCCGCGGCAAGGAAATCGAGGCTGAAGCCCGTGCCCGTGCCGAGGAAGAAGCCCGCCGCATCATCGAGGCAGGCGAAAAGCAACTGCAAGCAGCTCGCGACCAGGTTGTCGCAGAACTGCGCAACGAGATGGGCCAGAACTCCATCTCGCTGGCAGAGCGTCTGCTGGGCACCGAGCTGTCGGACACGACCCGTCGCTCGAACACGATCGATGAGTTCCTCTCCGAGCTCGATCACGTCTCGACGAGAAAGTAGGCGAGATGAAGGCAGCTAGTCGCGAAGCACAGTCGCACGTCACCGGTCAGCTCGAATCGCTGATCGGCAGCGCCGACAACGCAGTCGCCACCGCAGCACAGATCGGTACCGAACTGTTCCTCATCGTGGACCAGCTCGACACCGAACGTGCCCTGCGCGTGGCTATCGCCGATACGTCCCTTGAACCCGGCCAGCGCGCCGGCATTGTCAAGGACGTTTTCGGCGGCAAGGTGGCGGAACCCACCCTGAACATCCTCACCGCAGCAGCGGAGCAGGAGTGGTCGACTCCGCGCGAGTTCCGCGCAGGTCTGATCAACCTGGGTCGCATCGCACTGCAGAAGGGTGCACAGGAACAGGGCCAGTTGGAGCAGGTCGAAAACGAGCTCTACCAACTGTCCGTCCTCCTCGAGGACGAAAAGGAGCTCACGCAGCTCCTGTCCGACCGCACCGCAACCGCTGCGCAGAAGCGCGGACTGCTAGCTAGCGTGATTTACGGCAAGGTGACAATGTTCACCGAGGCCCTGGCCTTGCAGGTCATCGGCCGGCCGCACCACAACCCCGTCGACGATCTCGCCGAACTGGCAGAAAACGTTGCGGAGATGCGCGGCAAGTCGGTTGCACGTGTGAAGACCGCTGAGGCGTTGAACGACACTCAGCGTGACGCACTGGCCCGCAAGCTGGAGCAGATTTACGGCCGCGAGATCGCCATCCACTCTGAGGTTGACCCCAGCCTCCTCGGCGGAATGGTGGTTCGCGTGGGCGATGAAGTCATCGACGGTTCGACGCGCGGCAAGATCGAGCGTCTCCGTACCGATATGGCAGCCCAGGCGGCTAAATAATTAACAATATGCTGGATAAAACTACCGAGAGCAGGAAGAACATGGCGGAGCTGACGATCTCCTCCGATGAGATCCGTAGCGCGATAGCGAACTACACCTCGAGCTACTCTGCGGAGGCCTCCCGTGAGGAGGTCGGCGTGGTGACTTCGGCCGCAGACGGTATTGCCCAGGTTTCTGGGCTGCCGGGCTGCATGACGAACGAGCTGCTCGAGTTCCCCAACGGCGTCATCGGCGTCGCCCAGAACCTTGAGACCGATTCCATCGGTGTCGTGGTGCTGGGTAACTTCGAGACCCTTTCCGAGGGCGACGAAGTCAAGCGGACCGGCGAGGTCCTCTCCATCCCGGTCGGCGAGAACTTCCTCGGCCGCGTGATTAACCCCCTGGGTCAGCCGATTGACGGCCTTGGCCCAATCGAATCTGACGAAGAGCGTGCACTGGAACTCCAGGCCGCAGGCGTCCTCGACCGCCAGCCGGTCGAAGAGCCACTGCAGACGGGTATGAAGGCGATTGACGCCATGACCCCGATCGGCCGCGGCCAGCGCCAGCTCGTCATTGGTGACCGCAAGACCGGTAAGACCGCGGTTTGCATTGACACCATTTTGAACCAGAAGGAGTTCTGGGAGACCGGCGACCCGTCGAAGCAGGTGCGCTGCATCTACGTCGCCGTCGGCCAGAAGGGCTCCACCATCGCTGGCGTTCGCCAGACGCTGGAGGAGGCCGGTGCGCTGGAGTACACCACGATCGTGGCTGCTCCGGCATCCGACTCCGCAGGCTTTAAGTGGCTCGCACCGTTCTCCGGTGCAGCACTGGGCCAGCACTGGATGTACCAGGGCAAGCACGTCCTGGTGATCTACGATGACCTGACCAAGCAGGCAGAGGCATACCGTGCCATTTCGCTGCTGCTTCGCCGCCCGCCGGGCCGCGAGGCATACCCAGGCGATGTGTTCTACCTGCACTCCCGCCTGCTGGAGCGTGCCGCAAAGCTAAACGACGAGCTCGGCGCAGGCTCCCTGACCGCACTGCCGATCATCGAGACTAAGGCGAACGACGTCGGTGCCTTCATTCCGACCAACGTCATCTCGATTACCGACGGCCAGGTCTTCCTCCAGTCCGATCTCTTCAACCAGGGCGTGCGCCCGGCTATCGACGTGGGTATCTCCGTGTCCCGTGTCGGTGGCGCCGCACAGACCAAGGGTATGAAGAAGGTCGCCGGTAACCTGCGTCTGGACCTCGCGGCATACCGTGACCTCGAGGCCTTCGCTGCGTTCGCTTCCGACCTCGACGCCGCTTCCAAGAAGCAGCTCGAGCGCGGCCAGCGCCTGGTCGAGCTGCTCAAGCAGTCCGAGCACGCGCCGCAGCCGGTGGAGTTCCAGATCATCTCGATCTGGGCTGCCAACGAAGGCGTCTTCGACGTCGTTCCCGTTGAGGACGTCCGCCGCTACGAGACCGAGCTGCACGAGGCCATCAAGGCCAATGCACCGCAGGTCTATGACCAGATCGCTGGTGGCAAGCAGCTTGACGACGACTCGCAGGCCGCAATCCGCCGCGTCAACGAGGACCTGGCACGTAACTTCCAGGCATCCTCCGGCGAGCGCATTGTCCGCGAGGCCGAGCACGAGCCGCTCGACTCCGGCCAGGTTGCGAAGAACCAGCTCAACGTCAGCCGCTCCTAGTGCCAGTCGGTTCTAGGACTACTACATAAAGGAAGGGAGGAAACACCATGGCAACGCTTCGCGAATTGCGTGACCGCATCAGGTCCGTCAACTCCACGAAGAAAATTACAAAGGCCCAGGAACTGATCGCCACCGCGCAGATCACCAAGGCCCAGCAGCGCGTCGAGGCGGCTAAGCCGTACGCCGACGAGCTCAAAGACGTCATGGAACGCCTCGCGTCCGCGAGCTCCCTGGCCCACCCCATGCTCCACGAGCGTGAGAACGGCCGGGTCGCGGCAATCCTCGTGGTCACCTCTGACCGCGGTATGGCCGGCGGACGACGTGCGCCACCAGATCATCGACGGCTACATGGCTGGCTCCGAAGCCACCGTCCCGCTTCGCCAGAACGGCGAAACGGGCGAGTCTGTCCGCGGGTTCGATGTTGTCCACGTTGTCTACACCGAGTTCGTATCCATGCTTTCCCAGGAGGCACGCGTCGATCAGCTTCTGCCGATCGAGCCGGTCCTGGAAGAGTTCAAGTACGAACAGGAAGACATGCTGACCAACTCTGGTGAAGTCAGCCCGGACATGAACTTTGAACCGGACCCGGACACGCTCATGGATGAGCTGCTGCCGGTCTACGTTTCCAGGTTGCTCTACTCGATCTTCCTGGAAGCAGCGGCCGCCGAGTCGGCATCGCGCCGCACGGCAATGAAGAATGCGACCGATAACGCCACCGAACTGGCCAACGATTTGTCTCGCGAGGCAAACCAGGTCCGTCAGGCGAAGATCACCCAGGAAATCACCGAGATTATCGGCGGCGCTGGTGCGCTGTCCGGTAGTGGAGAAAGTGACTAAATCATGACTACTGCTCACTCTTTTGATGAGCGCAACGACGATCTGGCGGGTGCGGCGCTTCCTGAGGCCGACACCCAGACCGCAGATCGGGTCGAGAACACTCAGAACCCGCGCGGTTCTGAGAACGGCCGTGTCGTGCGCGTCATTGGTGCAGTCGTCGACGTGGAGTTCCCGCGTGGCGAGCTGCCCGCTCTGTACAACGCTCTCGAGGTCGACATTGACCTCGGCGAGATGTCCCGCACCATCGTGCTCGAGGTCGCCCAGTTCCTGGGTGACAACCTCGTCCGCACGATCGCCATGGCCCCGACGGACGGCCTCGTCCGTGGCGCCAAGGTGTCGGACTCCGGCAACCCGATTTCTGTCCCGGTCGGCGACCAGGTCAAGGGCCACGTGTTCAACGCACTCGGCCAGTGCCTGGACGACCCGTCGGTCGGTCAGACCGGTGAGCGCTGGGGCATCCACCGCGAGCCGCCGGCCTTCAAGGACCTCGAAGGTAAGACCGAGATCCTCGAAACCGGTATTAAGGTCATCGACCTGCTCACCCCGTACGTTAAGGGTGGCAAGATCGGCCTGTTCGGTGGTGCAGGTGTTGGTAAGACCGTTCTGATCCAGGAGATGATTACGCGTATTGCACGCGAGTTCTCCGGTACTTCGGTCTTCGCCGGCGTCGGCGAGCGCACCCGTGAGGGCACCGACCTGTTCCTCGAGATGGAGGACATGGGCGTGCTTCCGGATACCGCGCTTGTCTTCGGCCAGATGGATGAGCCGCCAGGGGTTCGTATGCGCGTGGCCCTGTCCGGCCTGACCATGGCGGAGTACTTCCGCGATGTCCAGAACCAGGACGTGCTGCTGTTCATCGACAACATCTTCCGCTTCACCCAGGCAGGTTCCGAGGTATCGACCCTTCTGGGCCGTATGCCTTCCGCCGTGGGTTACCAGCCGACTCTTGCCGACGAGATGGGTGTGCTCCAGGAGCGCATTACCTCGACCAAGGGCCGTTCGATTACGTCGCTGCAGGCTGTTTACGTGCCGGCTGACGACTACACCGACCCGGCTCCGGCAACCACCTTCGCCCACCTCGATGCGACCACCGAGCTTTCCCGTTCGATCGCGTCGAAGGGCATCTACCCGGCAGTGGATCCGCTGACCTCCACGTCGCGCATCCTTGAGCCGGGCATCGTTGGCGAGCGTCACTACAACGTCGCTCAGAAGGTGATCGGCATTCTGCAGAAGAACAAGGAACTGCAGGACATCATCGCCATCCTCGGTATGGACGAGCTCTCTGAGGAAGACAAGATCACCGTGCAGCGCGCACGTAAGATCCAGCGCTTCCTGGGCCAGAACTTCTTCGTCGCAAAGAAGTTCACTGGCGACGAGGGTTCCTACGTCCCGCTCGAAGAGACGATCGACGCATTCGACAAGCTCTGCGAGGGCGAGTTCGACCACTACCCAGAGCAGGCATTCAACGGCCTGGGTGGCTTGGACGACGTCGAGGCTGCATACAAGAAGCTGCAGGCGTAGGAGGAACCATGGCTGAACTTACCGCTCAACTGGTCTCGGTTGACCGCCTGCTCTGGAAAGGTCCGGCAAGCATCGTCACCGCTCAGACTACGGAGGGTGAGATCGGTATCCTTCCTGGGCACGAGCCGCTCTTGGGGCAGCTCAAGGACAACGGTGTGGTAACCATCCGCCCGATCGACGGCGAGCGTATCGTCGCGGCCGTACAGGGTGGGTTCCTCTCCGTTGTCGGCGACAAGGTGACAGTCCTCGCGGACTACGCCATCTTCGCCGACGAGGTTGACTCCGCCGTCGCAGAGTCCAACCTCGACAACGAGGACAGGGTCGTACAGGCTCGCTCGGAGGCGGAGCTGGCGGCCGTTCGTCGCAACGCGCACTAGTCGCTGCGCCGAGGAAGGCGTAACGCCGGCCTGACCAGCGCCCCCATCCGGATACACATCCGGATGGGGGCGTTTTTCTATGCCCCCACTCGCGCAGCGTGCGCATAAAAGACACAAAGGGCGTTAAGATATTGCGCATTACCCGCTGTCTGGAGGTTGAAACAATGGTGTTCGTCGTTGCCGTGGCTGTGCTTGTGGTGGCCACGTTTGCGGCGTCTGCCATTTGGCGGTTCAGCATGGTCCGCGGTAGCGGTTCCCGTGCCATGATCCGCCAGATGCCGGCCGAAGGCATCCATGGCTGGCGCCATGGTGTCTTGAGGTACGACGGGGAGCGCATGCTGTTTTACAAGCTGCGCTCTTTGTCGTTTACGCACGATATGGTCGCGGACCGACGCCTGCTGCAATTCACAGGCTTGCGGGACGTGACGGCAGATGAGCGCCAGTTTATGCCCGATATTGCGAAGATTCTGCAGGTCGATTCGCCCGATGGCGGTATCGAATTTGCTGCTGATCGTCGCACGCAGATGGGTTTTATCTCGTGGATTGAATCGGCCCCGGACGTACGCGCCGAGCGCACCGATATGCGCTCACTTGAGGAGCGCGCCCAGCGAGAGACCGAGCGTTAGCGGCGTTCGTCGCAACGGTACCCTTGGGCGCATGCGTCTAGTCATCGCCCGTTGTTCTGTTGATTATGTGGGTCGCCTCGATGCCCACCTGCCTGAAGCGCTGCGTCTCATCCTGGTGAAAGCGGACGGCTCTGTGTCCGTCCACGCCGATGACCGCGCGTATAAGCCGTTGAATTGGATGATGCCGCCGTGCACGCTGCGGGTGGAAAACGTTGTTGATATGGATGGCGAGGATACGGGCGAAGAGCTGTGGATCGTCGAGAATTCGAAGGGCGAGCAACTGCGTATCACCATCGCAGAGGTGCTTCTCGACGAATCACGTGACCTCGGCGTCGATCCCGGCCTGGTCAAGGATGGCGTCGAGGCACACCTGCAGGAGTTGTTGGCTGAGCACATTTCGACGCTCGGCGAGGGCTACGAACTTGTCCGCCGCGAGTATCCAACTGCGATCGGCCCAGTCGATATTTTGGCCCGTGACCCGCGTGGCGGAACGGTTGCGGTGGAGGTGAAACGTCGCGGTGGCATCGACGGCGTCGAGCAGCTCTCCCGTTACGTCGAGTTGCTCAACCGCGACGAGTTACTGCGGCCTGTGCGTGGCGTGTTCGCCGCCCAGGAGATCAAGCCGCAGGCGCGCACGCTTGCCAGCGACCGCGGATTCGATTGCGTGACCCTCGACTACGACGAACTGCGCGGCATCGAATCGAACGAACTGCGATTGTTCTAAATGCCACGCAAGAATCGCCGCCAATACCAGTCGCCGCGCTACGTCCTGCCGCGTGACGGGTCGACCTTTATCGGCACCCAGGAGATGGAGGGGCCGAAGTGGACTAACGGCGAGATGTTCAAGGTCCGCCAGATCGGCTCGGCAGCCGCGACGAAGTTTTACATTTGCCCAGGGTGCAACCAGAACATTCCTCCCGGTGTGTCGCATGTGGTGGCATGGCCGCGGGATTCCGGCAGGGGAGTCGATGATCGGAGGCATTGGCATAAGCATTGCTGGGGTCGTCGATAAGCGGGCGTTAGACTGGGCCGCATGATTGCAGCGTTTTCGGTCGCACCGACTTTGACGGAAAATTCCAACGCCGAAATGTCCGACATCGTGGCACGCGCCGTGAAGGTCGTCCGGGAGTCCGGGCTGCCGCACGAGACCACGGCCATGTTCACCACCATCGAGGGCGAGTGGGACGAGGTCATGGACGTGATTAAGCGTGCCACCCAGGCGGTGGAGGAGGTTTCTCCACGCGTGTCGCTGGTGGTCAAAGCTGATATCCGCCCCGGCTACACGGACATGTTGCACCAGAAGATCGAGTCGCTGAACAAGCACCTGGAGGATTAGCATGACCAACCCGCAGTTCACCGGCGGCGCTATTGACTTAGGCGCGCTGTCGCAGCAGCCTGAGCCTGGCGACTTTCAGCCGTTTGTCACCGTCAACGCCACCAACGTTGAGGCGGTTGCGTTTGAGCGGTCCAAGCAGATCCCTGTGATCCTCATGGTGGGCACGGACCGTTCTGAAGATTCTGTCGCGCTCAAGGCCACGTTCGAGCGGCTCGCGGCGGGGCAGCAGCAGTTTATGGTCGCCTACATCGACGCGGATGCTACCCCGCAGGTGGCACAGATGCTCGGCGTGCGTGTGCTGCCGACCGTGGTTGCGCTTGCCGCAGGACGCCCAGTGGCCAACTTTGAGGGCAATCAGCCGGCCGACCAGTTGGAGCAGTGGATCGGCCAGATCGTTGCCCAGCTTGGTGGCCAACTCCAGGGGCTTGGTGGCGAGGAGCCTGCGCAGGATCCGCGTCTCGACGACGCCACCGCCGCCCTCAACGCCGGCGACTTCGATCGCGCAACTGCGCTTTACGACGCCATCCTTGCCGACGACCCCACCAACACCGATGTCAAACAAGCCAAAAATACCGTCGCTGTGTTGAAGCGTCTCAACGAACAGGGCAGCGAAGGTGAGCCGGTAGACGAGGTGGAGCAGCAGCTGCTCGCCGCGGATGCGCAGTTTGTCGGCGGGGACCCAGAAGGCGCCTTCGATCAGTTGCTCGGCATGGTGAAGACGGAGCCGCGTGCGAAGGAGCGTCTGCTCGAACTGTTGACGTTGCTTGCTCCCGACGACCCGCGCGTGATTTCGGCGCGCACTAGGCTCGCTAGCTCGCTGTTTTAGAGTTATCCACAGGGGCGAATTCGCAAATTTCACAGGCTCGCGGGGGTGGGTTGCGAGTTTGGTCTAGCGTCTTGGGCATGAATTCGTTCGAGGTGTTAGTGCAGGCGATGTCGGCCGCAGCGTTAGAGACGCTGGCCGACTTCGACCTTGATGTTGCACTCGCCTCGGGCTTTGCACCCGATCGTGCGCGAGCCTGGTCGCGGCTGCGCGACGTGTACTTCGGGCGCACCAAGTTCACGCGTAAACAGGCGGTGGCCGCTACGCGGGCTCGGGCGTTCTCCCTCGACGAGTTAGCACTGATCGAGCGGCGCATCGCCTCGGTGAAAGATGCCTCCCAGCGGTGGGCGCTGCGCCTGGCCTTGCTTGAGGTCGAAGGTGGCTACCGGGCGATTGAGGCTGCAGCCCGCACGTTGGTGCCGGCGGATAAGACACCTGCGGTGGATGCGGCGAAGTTCGGCCCGTCGCGAAACGGCAAACGCACCCTGCATTTGACCTACGACGAGCGGGAGATCTCCGACATGGAGCACGCCGGGCGTCTCGGGATTGATCAGGATCGTCCGGCTGCACCCCAGATTGCCGAGAATTTGATTGGGATCTTCTTCGGCGAGGGCAAAGTCGCTACCGCAGCACCTCGCCCGACGGTGTTAGTGCCGCTGCCGGATTACCTACGCATCCTGGACGGCAATGGTGATGATGTGCTCTT
>QWCJ01000024.1_pt1 | contig 88576 bp, 77 predicted proteins | sample 1972501 | NCBI WGS metagenome assembly QWCJ01 (sample SAMN09866711, study PRJNA288562) | Human vaginal metagenome isolate term2_vaginal, whole genome shotgun... | isolation source: vagina | host: Homo sapiens | place: USA: California
AAAAATTCCTACCCCTAGGGGTAGGATAGGACAAAGGAATACCAGAGCTATTATTAGTTCTAACTCTGGTATTAGGTCCAACTTTATGGGGTCACCTTATAATCTCGGTAGGCTCTTATTATAAATTATATTCCATCACTGAAATCTTCTTCATCATTATCTTTTTGGTCGTTTTGATAATGAACTATAGAATTGTGTGAGGTTTCAATTACATCTTCAATAAATTCTTTCATGTCATCAATGTCTGAGGAGAGTGCTTCATAGAGCATAGCAAAGTTTACTCCTGCTAGAAATTCTATATTATTCTTTTCAGAAAGGTTCATAACAGATCTATTGAAAGGAGTTCCTCCAGCAAGGTCTGTCAAAACAACTACATCCTTATAAGCTCCTAGTGATTCATAAGCTTTAACTAGGTCTTCATCTAAATTTTCGAAGTTATCTCCTTCGTGAAATTCGCAAATTCTTAAGTTATCAAATTCGCCAGCAATCATTTTTATTGTTGAGTAAAGACCTGTAGCAAGATGACCATGACAAGTTAATATTATCCCCTTAGCCATTAGAATAACCCTATATAAGTACCAACTACACCTAATACTAGTAAGAATCCTATGCAGTGGATTGGTTTCCATGATTTCTTAGCTAATAGCCAATAGAGTAGTAGTGTTATTGATAATGGTACTAGACTTGGAATTATTCCATCTAGAACTTTTTGGATATTAACCTTTACTGGTTCTTCTTCATAAACGTTGAATTTTAATTCAGATTTACCATTACCTAAATCTTTTATGCTAGCTCCTTCTTGGATGTCTTGGCTTAGTTTTCCATTTTCATCTTTTACAAAGATAAGATCATTGAATTCAGAAATTTGATCGTTATTTACAACGGTTTGTACTTCTTTTGCTACATTGGTTACACCGTTATCTACTTCAAGAGCAACCTTTGTGTTACCATAAACTGAAATTAAAGCACCAACTACGATTACACCAAGAATTGATGCAGCTCTAGTAAATTCTTTAGCATTGGCTGTAAAGATGTCTATAGCTTCTGTACCCATCTTATAAGACCAATTCATCAACCAAAAACGTATCAAGAATTGGAAGAGGTTAAATACTACCAAGAAAAGGATAGGTCCTGCTATATTTCCTTGAAGGGCCATATTTGATGAAATACCTGCTACAATAGGTACTAGGGTGAACCAAAATAGAGCATCACCTATACCACCGAGTGGTCCCATAGCTGCAACTCTGACAGCTCTTATTGTAGGAATTTCAACCTTGTTTTGTTCTAGTGAGAGAATTATTCCCATTACGAAAGTTATCAAGAATGGGTGAGTGTTGAAGAACTCTAGATTGTGAGTCATTGAGATCTTTAAATCTTCCTTATCAGTGTGAATTTTTTCAAGACCTGGAAGGATGGAGTACAACCAACCTGCAGCTTGCATTCTCTCATAGTTAAATGAAGCTTGTAGGAATAGAGACCTCCAAACCATTCTATTTAGAGTTTTCTTATCTAATTGATTGGCAGGCGTCCTGTCATTATATTCAAATGCTTCTTTATATTCCATCTTCGTAATCTCCTTCTTGACTAACAACAGGCTCTACGTTTTTAATCTTGGTATTAATTTGATAATCCCAGAAAGCAATAGCAAAACCTATTATTGCGATTATTAGCAATGCTGATTGATTTAATGCTTCGTTTGCCATTATGATTACTGCGAAAGCAAAACCTGCAAGGAAGAAACCCCAAAGGTCACGGCTTATCATTAATCTTAATAATACAGCGAAACCTACATATTTCATCATTCCACCAGCAACTCCAAGACCTCTCATTAGTGTCTCTGGTATAGCGTCTGCTACTTGTTTACCAAAAGCAGATCCTGCTATAAAGAATAAAACAACTATTACTCCAAAAATTGTACCGAGCATAAGCATAGCTCCGTAATTTAACTTTTCGATTCCTTTTGTGTCAGCGTGCTCAGCATAGCTATCAGCTTTAGCCATTAGAGGACTCATAACTGTAAATAGGATTGTAACCCCGTATTGTCCTAAAAGAGCAAAAGGTATAGCTGCTGCTACTGCGGCGTTTGCTTCAAGACCGCTTGTTATTGCAAATATAACTGATACGATACCACCGATTACTGCGTTTGGAGGTTGAGCACCACCTACTGGCATGTTACCAATGGTCATAAGTTGGTAAGTAGCTCCAACAACTAATCCAGTTTTTACATCTCCAAGTATAGCACCTACTACAGGTCCCATAACTATAGGTTGATATAAAGATTCGAGAAAACTGAACTGGTCTATAGCTGCTACAAATGTTACTATAAATATTAAAATTATTTGTAACGCATTGAATTCCATAATTATCCCCTTGTAAAATGAATGCTATTTAAGCATCCTACTATTAATTTTATGAAAATAGCTTATCTGTATTTTCTGGTGCTTCGGTTGGTACTTTTCTAATTTCTAACTCTACACCTTTTTCTTTTAGCTTCTTAAAAGCTTCTACATCGTTATCATCTACGGCTACGGTTCCAGCTACTTGTCTTTTACCATTTGCCATGTGCATATTTCCAATATTAACTTTAGTAATTGGAACACCACCTTCAACTAGGGTTAATACATCTTCTGGGCTTTGGCAGATAATAAAAATCTTTTGTCTATCTGCAGCCTTGTGAATAGTATTAATTGTTTTCTCCAATGTCCAATATCTGGTGTCTACACCATTTGGTGCTGCCATATCCATTAGCCCTTGTCTCATCTTGTTTGATGCAACTTCATCATTTGCAACTAATATAAGATTAGCTCCGATGACTTTTGTCCACTGAGTTGCGACTTGGCCATGTAGCAAACGGTTGTCGATTCTTGTTAAAACAATATTTGGCATAACTCCTCCTTGAATCACTTAATTATTTCGCTTATAGCAGAGCGATCGACTTTGATATCTACATTATCGGAAATATTTACAATAGCAGTATCGTTATTTATGCTTACAATCTTGCCGTGGATTCCTCCGAGCAATACTACCTTGCTGCCTTTTTTCAAAGCTTTGTGTAAGTCTTCTAGCCTTTTTCTTTGTTTCTTAAGATTCTTATAATTAAGAATTTGCATAATCACAAGAAATATGGCTATAAAGCCAAGCAAGACTAGGGAAATTTTTCCAATTTCAGCTAACATAAATCCTCCTTACTGGTAGTTACCTATACTAATATTATAAAATAAACGTTTCCTCTTGTCAATAGCTAGGGTATAAAATCCTAAAAGACCCTTACTATAAGTTGATATAGATGTGATCGTCTTTGTTTAATTATTAACATATGTCTTATTTTTAAGAAAAAATTAATATCTTTTTCAAATGGTAGTTACCACTTTCCGGAATAAATAATTGAAATTATAATTTTATAAGGTAACATAAAGCTATAATTAATATTTGACAAAGATAGGGAGCTTTAGTTTAGACTTTGCTTACAGAAAGAAACAGTAGTTGAGAAGTTTCAGCAAATTAACTTAAGTACCACCCTAGAGTTTTTCATGTAATGTGAAACGTTTGGGCGCGATAAGCCTTCTAATGAGTTTAAAATTAGGTGGAACCACGAACGAAAGACGTATCGTCCTATAGCCAGCTGGCTGGGGCGTACGTCTATTTTTTATTTTAAGGAGAGATTATGATTAAGATTAAATTACCTGACGGATCAGTTAAGGAATATGAAAGCGGAGTTCTCGTTGTAGATGTTACAAAGGATATCTCCATGGGACTTTTTAGAGCTGCAGTAGGAGCTGTAGTAAATGGAGAAATCAAAGGCTTTGCTGAACCTATAGAAGAAGATAGTGATTTTAGAGTTGTTAAGTTTGAAGATAAGGAAGGAAAAGAAATTTTCTGGCATACTTCTTCTCACGTTATGGCTGCTGCTATTAAGGAAATGTATCCAGAAACAAAATTTGCTATAGGACCAGCTATTGATGATGGTTTCTATTATGATATGGACCTTGAGCACAGATTTACTCCAGAAGATCTAGAAAAAATTGAAAAGAAGATGCTAGAGATTGCCAAAAGAGATTTAAAGCTTGAAAGAGTTGAAATTTCTAGGGCTGAAGCTTTAGAGAAATTTAAGGAAGAAGGTCAAGACTACAAGGTTGAGCTTATAGAAGATCTTCCAGAAGATGAAAAGATTACTCTATATAAGATGGGAGATGCCTTCACAGACCTTTGTAGGGGACCTCACCTTCTATCAACTAAGGCTATCAAGGCTGTTAAGCTTAAGACAATAGCCGGTGCTTATTGGAGAGGAGATTCTGATAGACAAATGCTTCAAAGAATCTACGGAATTTCCTTCGAGAAGGCTAAGCAATTAGAAGAATACGAAGAACTTCAAAAAGAAATCGAAAAGAGAGACCATAGAAAGATCGGTCGTGAGATGAATCTTTTCACCTTCCACGAAGAAGGACCAGGCTTCCCATTCTTCCATCCAAACGGAATGATCCTAATGAACGAGCTACTAGGTTGGTGGACAGACGTCCTAAATGAAAATGGATACGGAGAAATTAAGACTCCACTTATCCTAAATGAAGATTTATGGCACAGATCAGGCCACTGGGACCACTACAAGGAAAACATGTACTTCACAAAAATTGACGGGGAAGCTTACGCTATTAAGCCAATGAACTGCCCAGGTTCTGTTTTGACATATGCTTCTAACCAACACTCTTATAGAGACCTTCCTATAAGACTTGCTGAGTACGGTCAAGTTCACAGACATGAGCTTTCAGGAACCCTACACGGACTTTTCAGAGTAAGAACATTTACCCAAGACGATGCTCACGTATATTGTCTTCCAAGCCAAATCAAGGAAGAAGTTTATAGGATGATTGACCTAGCAGACCTCCTATATTCAACATTTGGTTTCAAATACACAATCGAGCTATCAACAAGACCAGATGACTTCATGGGAGATATCAAGGATTGGGACTTTGCTGAAGACCAACTTAAGAAAGCCCTAGAAGAACGTGGAATCGAATATGAAATCAACCCAGGAGACGGTGCTTTCTACGGTCCAAAGATCGACTTCCACCTCCTAGATGCTGCTAAGAGAGAATGGCAATGTGGTACTATCCAACTTGACTTCCAACTACCACAAAACTTTGACCTAACTTATATAGATGAAAATGGTGAAAAACAAAGACCAGTTATGCTCCACCGTGCCCTACTTGGATCAATCGAGAGATTTATCGGAGTTCTAACAGAGCACTTTGCAGGAAGATTCCCACTATGGATCAACCCACAACAAGTAGAAATCATCCCAGTTTCTGATAAGTTTATCGACTACTGTGAAGATCTAAAAGAAAAAATCAAAGAAGCAGGATTTAGAGTAAATATCGACTACAGAAGTGAGGGAGTAGGATACAAGATTCGTCAAGCTCAACTAATGAGAACAAACTACATGCTTGTAGTAGGAGAAAAGGAAGAAACTTCTGGCAAACTCACTGTAAGAAATAGGGACGGAGAAGAGACAGCTGACGTTTCAGTAGATGAATTTATAGAAAAAATCTCTAAAGAAAGAGATTCAAGAAGCATGGAAAATATATTCTAAGATGACCTTCAATGCGATAATATTAGGAACAGATCACAACAGCTACTCTGTGGCAAGAAGCTTTTATGAGGCCTTTGGCAAAAAGCCTATTGTCATAGGGGCGGCTGTCCTCGTTCCTTTTTATAAATCAAAGATTGCTGATGTCTACACCACCAAGGGGTTTTCATCAGACGACGAGCTTTTTTCAAATTTTATCAATGAAGTTATAGGAAAAAGAGAGGAAGATGACTTTGTATTTTTTGCTCCGACAGAAAGATACATAGACATTCTCCTAAGAAATGAGAAAAACTTTAACTTTTCCTATCACATTCCTTACCCAGACCTTGAGTGGGCAGAAAAGCTCTTGAAGAAATCGGAGTTTTATTCCTATCTAGAAAAAATCGACCTTCCTTATCCTAAGACTTATATTGCTAATAAGGATAATATAGATGGTCTTGATTTTGATGGGGAAATTTTCCTAAAGGCAGACGATTACGATGCTCTTCTCGATTCATCATGCGAAAACATTCAAAAAGGCTATCATGTAAGAAATAAAGATGAGGCTAAGGATGTCCTAAGAAAGGTCTACAATAGTGACTTTAGGGGAGATTTTATCTGCCAGCAATTTATAAATGGAGGCCAGGGAAGTGAGTATTCCCTAAACGGCTACAGGGCTAGTGATGGAAAGGTTTCCTTTGTTCTTGCAAGAAACCTCCTTTCAGATTTAAGGCCAATGTGGGTAGGAAACCACCTAGTTCAAATAGATAGTGATGAGGACGATATGTATGATTTGGCAGAAAAAATCGTGACCTCTCTTGACTACCACGGACTATTTAATCTAGATTTTAAGAAAGATTCAAAAACTGGCGAGATTTTCGTTCTAGAGATGAATATAAGACAAGGCAGGACCTTCTATTACTCAACCCTAGCTGGGGTGAACCTAATAGAGCTTGCCATAAATGATTTGATTTTTGGTGAAACTGAGGCTAAGAAGACTCAAAGGCCTTTCAGGTTACAAGCAATTTCTTCTAAAAAAGCCTACGAAAATGTGGAAAAAGAACTCAAAGAGGAGTTTAATAGGAAAGGTCGAGAAGAAAACTCGGCAATTCACGTCATAAACGATTATGATGATAATATGCTTAGAAAACTAAAAATAAATGAGTCTATAAAAAGACAAGAAAAAGAATTATTTGACTAAGGAGATATCGGTTTATCCGGTATCTCTTATATTGCCAAAAATTTTATCAAGAAAAAAGAAAGGAGATTATATGGATAAAACTATAAGCAAGAAAGAAAATATCATGGGAACCATGCCTGTTGGAAGTCTTCTTATAAAGATGAGCATACCTATGGTAATTTCTATGCTTGTTCAATCAATCTACAATGTAGTGGATTCGATATTTGTTGCTAGAATTTCGGAAGAAGCCCTTACAGCAGTATCCCTAGCCTTCCCAGTACAAAACATCATGCTTGCCTTCGCTATAGGAATTTCAGTAGGAGCAAGTGCCCTCTTGAGTAGATATTTGGGTATGGATGATAAGAAAAGAGTAGGATCTGTCGCCATGCACGGGGTTGTCTTATCTGTCGTTGGGGCTATTGCCTTTGCCTTATTCGGTATATTTTTTACTGATTTTTTTGCCAATTCACAAGCAGCGTCTCCTGAAATCGTAGCCTATACCAGGGATTACTTATGGATTATTACTATATTTGGTTTTGGTTTATTCTTCCAAGTCCTTTGTGAAAAGCTCCTCCAAGCGACTTCCCTAACCTTTTATACCATGATCGTCCAAGTATCAGGAGCCCTAATCAACTTAATCCTAGATCCAATCTTTATCTTTGGCCTATTTGGCTTTCCAAGAATGGAAGTAAAGGGAGCAGCCCTTGCTACTGTGATTGGACAAATTGGAGGATCTATTATAGGTCTTATTATAAATAAAACAAAGAATACAGATATAGAAGTGGACTTCAAACACTTTAGGCTTCATGGAGATATATTAAAACAAATATTTTGGATAGGCCTTCCTTCTATAGTAATGAGTGCCATATCTTCTGTGGTTATCTTTATCCTAAATGCTATGCTCAGAGCCTTTGGCCAATCAGCAATCGCAGCCTATGGGGTAATGTTTAAGCTTCAATCCTTTGCCTTCCTTCCAATAATAGGAATTTCTAATGCTATGGTTTCAATCATTTCCTTTAACTATGGAGCAAGGCATGTGGCAAGGATTCGTAGGTCAATCAAGCTTGCCCTCATATCAGGTATGGTCCTTGTCGGAATCGCTACTGTCTCATTGTGGATTTTGCCAAATCAAATCTTTGACCTCTTCAATGCGACAGAGACCATGAGAGAAATCGGAGTTCCAATGATCAGGATAGTCTCCCTATCTTATATAGTAGCTTCAGTTTCTATAATATCTGTAGGAGTCTTCCAAGCCTTGGGCAATTGGCAATCAGCAATCCTCCAATCTTTCCTAAGGCAAGTCTTTATCCTCCTACCAACCTTCTACCTATTTTCTCTAACAGGAAATATAGATCTAGTATGGTGGTCCTTCCTTATATCTGAAGGACTTAACACAATCATGTGTGTGTATTTCTTGAAAAGAGATATCAAAAACAAAATAGACGTATTATAAAAAGACCAGCTCTCTTTCCCAGAGACGCTGGTTTTTATATGCCTACCAATAAAATATTTATAGGTCTTATATTTAATTTAAAAAGTACTTGACCGATGAAGAGACTTATAAGGGTAGCCAAGAGGCTTGTAACTAGGATGTTTTCTCCCAAAACAAGTCTTAGGCCTATAAAGATTGTCGGATACATATAAATATAGACAAAAATCATAAATTTCTCGAAGGATACTTCACTAGCCTCGCCAAAGCCTTTTAGCATTAGATAAATTATTAGGACAAAAGATAGGAAATATCCGTAGCCTAGCTTATATTTATTGCTAAGGAAGATTTCCAAGATTAATATTCCTAGAGCGAGTATATAGAGGAGGGGATTTATCTTATCCGCTCTTCTGATCCTAAGGCCCATTACAAAGACAGCAAAATATAAGAAAATGTCCTTTAAATTTGGAAAGCCTATTAGAATTTTGCTATAATCATAGTAATAGAATAAAGCAAGGCTAATGATACCGAGTATGGTTGAAAAAGTACTGCCGAAAATCCTATTAATTAAAAATTCCACTAAGAAAAATATACCCACAAGACTTATAAGGTCATAAAGTCTTCTTAGAATTTGATAGAAGTCGCTCAAGATGGATTTATTTAAACTTAGCTTAAAACCCTTTATGAGAAAGAAATTAATCAAAAGATGGAAGACTAAAGGAAGGAACAAGAGACCGACCCTTCCTGTATCCATAAAGGAAATCATATAGGCGATGTAGGCTATAAGATAAGTGTTTACTATCCTATAGATAATTTCCGTATTTAATTTTATTGAAGGAGCTGCAATTGGGGTAAAAAAACTAATAATGAGTAGGATAAGCCCCAAAAGGCTGGCTAAATTTATTTTTTTCATACTTAAATCATATCACAAATAAGAAAAATTACTAATAAAATGATATAATACTCAATATAGGAGCAGATATGAATAGACAAAGAAGGCCATCTGTGGATGGTAGAGAATCGAGAAATATAAGAAGAGAAGAACTAAGGCGAAAAAAGCGAATCAAGAAACGTAGAAGGGAAAGAATCCTCCGCATAGGATTTATCCTTGTAATATTATTCGCCCTAATATTTGCTGTAAGAAAGCTTACATCTTCAAATAAGAAAATAGCAAGCGATATAGAAACAGCTATCAAAAGCTATGACGAAGCCTATTTTGACAAAAATATGGACAGGATGGATGTAATTATGGATGCCCTAAAGAAATCCTACTCCAAGGATGAGAAGGAAGAAAAGGAATTTTACGAAGCAGCCTTTAAGAACTTATCCATAACTTATATAGAAGAAAAAAAGGTAGAAGGCGGGAGAGAATTAAGCCTTGAGATAGAAAATGTCAACTATATAGATGTCTACAATAGCCTAGAAGCAGGATCAAGTCACGAGGACTATATTAGGGCCTTGTCAAGGGAAGATAATCCTAAAAAGAAGGATAGAGTTAGTATTTTTATAAGAGATAAGATGTTTTCAAAGAAGATTTATGAGTCAAGACCCTTTGTAAATGCCATATTGGGAGGGGCCCTAGATTACTCAAACTAGGAGGATATATGTTTTACGCAAACGAATCAATCAAAGAATGTAAGAGGGTGATGAAGGAGAGAAATTCTCTGGCATTCACAATTCATTTATTTATCCTGATGATTTTAGCTATGTCTTTTTCTCATATCCTAATTAGATTGGTATCTAATCTTATAGGCAAGGGAGATTTTCTTATAAGAAAGTTGGGAGAAAATCACGAGTATGCCATGATTTTTAATCTTTGGTCTACTTTACTGGTAAGCCTTGTTGTGTATATATTTGTTAAATATTACCAAAAGAGAAATCCTAAATCCTTGGGCCTTGTAGATGATAGGAAGGGCAAATCTTACCTTAAGGGGCTTCTTATTGGTAGTGGGATGCTTGGTATAGCTTTCCTTTTAGCCTATCTATTATCTGGTTTCAAGATTCGTTTAAACATAGAAAATGTAGACTTTAGGATTTTTATTTTCTTTGTAATAGGTTGGATCTTCCAAGGTTTTGAGGAAGAATTTATCACAAGATCAGTACTAATGAATTATCTAGGAGCCCTTAGAAACCCCAAGGTAGGTATTATTGCTAACAGTCTGATATTTTCTATCCTTCATTTGGGCAATTCTTATTTTAACCTCCTAGCCTTTGTCAATATATTTTTGATGGGACTTGTATTTTCTATGCTTTTTTATATAGGAGATAGTATATATATATCAGCCGCTGCCCACAGCGTGTGGAATTTCCTCCAAGCTAACTTTTTTGGAATTAATGTAAGTGGGATAATTACAAGCAAAAACACGATTTTTTTAAGCGAATCTGTAGGAAATAAATGGATAAGTGGGGGAGGCTTCGGTATAGAAGCAAGTCTAGTAGTTACTACTGTTGAGATAATTACTTTGTGTTTACTATATAAGAAGGCAAGAAAAGCTAGTTTAATAAGATAGAAAAACCAGGGTTTAAGCCCTGGCCTTTTAAATTCACTATTTATTTTCATATCCTGGTTTTCCAAGAAGTTTGAACATTTGTGTCTTGTATTCTTCAACTCCTGGTTGGTTGAATGGATTTACCCCTAGCATGTAGCCTGAAACTCCTACAGATATTTCGAAGAAGTAGAAGAGTTTGGCGATTTCTTTTTCATTAACGTCATCCATTTCAATTCTGATATTTGGAACATCTCCCTTAACGTGGGCTATTGTTGTTCCTTCCATGGCTTGTTTGTTTACAAAGCTCATTGTCTTTCCAGCGAGATAATTTAATCCGTCTAGATTGTCCTCATCTTCCTTGATTGTAAGGTCACTTACAGGATTTTTAACTTCTATTACAGTTTCGAATAAGTTTCTCTTACCATCTTGGATCATTTGCCCAACTGAGTGAAGGTCTGTTGTGTTGTTAACAGATACTGGGAAGATTCCCTTACCATCTTTTCCTTCGCTTTCAGCGAAAAGTTGCTTCCACCATTCAGCTATATATTTAAGTTTTGCCTCGTAGTTTACGAGAACTTCAAGGTCCTTGCCATCTTCGTGAAGCATATTTCTAATAGCTGCGTATTTTATAGCAGGATTTTCGAAGGACTTTTCTGTGTAGAGGTCCCTTCCTTCAGCGAAACCTTCCATAAATTTATCTATATCAATGCCGTATGCAGCAAGTGGTAGGAGACCTACAGCAGATATTACAGAAAATCTTCCGCCTATATCGTCAGGAACTACAAATGTCTCGTAGCCTTCTGCATCAGCAAGCTCTTTTAGGGCTCCCTTTTTGCTATCAGTTGTTGCAAAAATTCTCTTTCTTGCTTCTTCCTTGCCATATTTTTCTTCTATTGCTTCTCTTAAGAATCTAAAAGCAATAGCAGGCTCTGTTGTTGTACCTGATTTTGATATTACATTTAGGCAGTAGTCTTTATCCTTTAGGTAGGCTAAAAGTTCGTTTAAGTATTGGCCTGAGATTTGGTTTCCTGCATAGATGAGCTTAACCTTTCTATCAGATCCAAAGTAAGAATCACAAGCCACATCTACTGCCTTGATTCCTAAATAAGATCCACCTATTCCTATAGATACTAAAATATCAGAGTTTTCTCTTATTCTTTCAGCAGCTTTCTTGATTCTTTCGAACTCTTCCTTGTCATAATCGACTGGTCTATCGATCCAGCCCAAGAATTCATTGCCCTCGCCAGTTTTTCCCATGAGGGTATCGAAGGCGGTCATGGCTTTTTCTTCATAGCTATTAATCTTTTCTAAGTTTACATTATTAAAATCTAATTTCATATTCTCCTCCTGTCTTTCTAAGTGTATTATACCCGATAATGCTATTTTCCATTATCAAATAATTATGCATTGCAAAAAAATTATCTATATAATAACTATAAGAAAAGATAAAGTTTTCCTTAAATCATATTTTAAAAACTATCTTGGACAAAGATCGCTATAATAAGGGAAGAAATAAGAATTAAATATGTAGTTGATAATGATTATATATATCATATTTAGAATGAGAAAAACTTTAGAATCATTCTTGACAGGTGCAAAAATAAAGATTATAATATGAATAGAAGTTGAAGAGAAAAAGAAAAAGGAGATTACATATGACATTAAAAGGAACAAAAACAGCATCTAACCTTATCACATCATTTGCAGGTGAAAGCCAAGCAACAATGAGATATAGATATGCAGCTAAAGTAGCTGACAAAGAAGGTTACAAACAAATATCTGCTATATTTGAAGAAACAGCAAGAAACGAAGTAGAGCACGCAGCAAGATTCTACAAATTCCTAAAAGAAGAGTTCAAACTTGATGCTATCGAACTTAACCCAGAATACACAGCATTCCCAGTAGTATTCCACGATACACTTACAAACCTACAAGGTGCAATCGACGGAGAAAACGAAGAATGTGAACATATGTATCCATCATTTGCAGACGTTGCAGAAGAAGAAGGATTCGACGAAATCGCAAGAGCATTCAGAAATGTTGCTAAAGCTGAAGGAGCTCACAGAGATAGATACCAAAAACTACACGACAATGTAGAAAACGGCAAAGTATTCGAAAAAGACGAAAAAGTTATCTGGAAATGCGGTAACTGCGGATTCCTTTATGAAGGAAAAGTAGCACCAAAGATTTGTCCAGCATGTGCACACAAACAAGAATGGTTCGAAATCGCAAGCTTCAACTATTAATAACATATCAAAGCCAGGGGCTAAGCTCCTGGTTTTTTTCTGTCTAAAATAGCGACATTTACTAAGAAAATGTATAATTGAAGAAAGCAGAAGATATTAGAAGATAAGGAGAAAAAATGAAAGTTATAGTATGCAAAGATTACGATGATATGAGCAAAAAGGCAGCCGACCTTGTTATAAACAATATAAAGTACAAGCCACAAATAAAACTTGGCCTTGCGACAGGATCCTCACCAATAGGACTATACGAAAACCTAGTTAAGGCAAATGACGAGGGTGAGATTAGTTTCAGATATGCCAAATCAGTAAATCTCGACGAGTATGTTGGAATTGATCCGGATAATGAACAATCCTATAATTATTTCATGAGAAAGAACTTCTTCGACCATGTATCTTTCAACAAGGGAGCAAATATAATCCCAAAGGCAAGTGAAGTAGACGAAAAATACACCAAAGAATACGACAAAATCCTAGATGACTTCGGTCAAAGAGATATACAAATTCTAGGAATTGGAGAAAATGGCCACATCGCCTTCAATGAACCAGGAGCTATGCTAAGCAAGAGAACATCTATAGTAAAGCTTACAGATTCTACAATCGAAGCAAACTCTAGATTTTTTGAAAATGAATCCGATGTTCCAAGATATGCTATATCAATGGGAATGGCAGATATATTTAATGCCAAGACCATAATACTTCTTGCAAATGGGAAGAAAAAACATGAAGCTGTTAAAAGACTTATAGAAGATAAAAATATATCGACAGATCTTCCAGCAGGATTCTTATCCCTCCATCCTAATGTTTATATTTATGTAGACGAGGAAGCTTATAGGGGTTAAAAACACACAGCCAGGGCCCTTGCTCTGGTTTTTTTATGCCAGGTATTGACAAATATACTTGTCAAAGATATAATAATGACAACAATAGTTGTCAAAAGAAAGGAGGATTTATTGAGATTAGTTAATAACCTTTCTAGTTTGAGGAAGGAAAAAGGTATGAATCAGACAGAGCTTGGAGAGAAGGTTGGAGTTTCTAGACAGACCATCTCTCTAATAGAGAGGGGAGACTACAACCCATCTATTGTGGTTGCCCTAAGTCTTGCTAGGGTGTTTGAAGTAAAAGTCGAGGATATATTTAGCTTGGAGGAAGAATATGAATAAGAAAAAATTTGTAATGTTAATTATAGGAGGACTTATAGTTGGGGCCTTGTCCGGATGGATACTTGAAAATATTGCACTAAGTGATTTGGGAGAGCTTATTAAGTTCTTCTTAATAAAAAATGTATTTAAAATAGTTCTTACAGTAATAATAATGAGTATTTTAACAGCATTTGATCTTTATAAGAAATCTAAGTTAGAAATCGAAAAAGGCCTTCAAGGTGAAGATCCGATTCAAACAAAATACACTAACTATAGCCTCATGGTTAGGGATATAAGTATTTTTCTAATCTTTGGCCTTGCTTCTATGTGGGCTATGTCCATGGGAGTGTATTCCAATGAAGCTTGGCTTAATCTAGGAGAGTCTGTGGTTTTGATAGGGGCCTTAGTAGCCTATATAATTCTTATATCAGTGATTTTTCAAAAAAACTACGAGCTTATCAAGAAAGTAGAACCAAATAGAAAAGCGGACACCCTTGATTTTAGGTTCAATAAGAAGTTTATAGAAGAATCTGACGAGATGAAAAAAGCCGAATATTACAAAAAAGGCTACAGGGGCTATAGGGCAATAATTCTTACCAACTTCATAATGCTAGTAGTCCTATCAGGTCTAGCCTATCATTTAGATGTAGGAATAATCGCACCTATATTTATAGCTATTTCTTCTATAATAGGAATTATTGCAGCAAAATAAATAAAAAAGAAGGCTTCTGTCAATTGCTAACAGGAGCCTTTTATCTTACTTACAGGGAAAGGACTTATTATTGAAATCTAAAATACCTAATCTATAAACTTAGAAATCATCATCCAAGATATCTTCTAGATCTTCTGAAATATTTTCCTTATCCTCTTCTTTTACGGTGGATTTTAGGAAGGAAGAAATATCTTTATAAGAAAGCTCGTAAATTCCCACATAGGCTTGTTCGAAATAAAGTTTTTTACCTTCTTCATAAATGGTATTTCTTATGTATCCGTCTTCTGACACTTTGATCCTTACTAGGATAAACTCGTCTTTATTAGGAAAATCTGATACGCTTTCTTTCTTTGTTCGTTTAGAGTTTTCTAACAATTGTATAAAATTTTCTATATCATTATTTTCATTAATTGTCCGTTTTTCAACTCCTCTATCATTTGCAATTTTGATAAGGCTAAGGCTTCTTACATCATCTGCCTTGGGAAGACTCGGTCCTTCCTTATTAGGTCTTATCTTTAATAAAACGCCTATGATTATTAGACCTATTAATACAAGGTAGTACTTTTTCTTCATTATTTATCCTTTCATCTTCTGATTGTGTTACTTTTGTATTTTTGTATTATATGTAGAAAGGCCGATAAGTCTTACAAAGTAAACAAACTTAGCAGTTCTAGCTTAAAAATTTCAAATTTGAAGGTCGAGTATATAGCCCTTATTTAAGTCGTAATTTATAATAAAGAGGCTCTTATGACCTTTTTTGTCGAAATCTTCCTGATATTTGTAGATAGTACTAGGGTTTTTCTCCAGAAGCTCTATTGAATGAAGAATATCGTCATAGTCATCTATTTCTTCCTTACTATTTTTCATAATTTGCTTAAGACCTTTTGATTTTTTGTAGTAATCATCATCTATGCTTTTTCCTTTAATTATATTCTTTTCATTAATTATAATTTCATAGATATCGAAATAATCATCACCAAAGGTCCTCTGAGATTTGTATATTCCTTTTATCTTGTAAGAGTTATTTTTCTGTGTATTTTTCTTGGATATGGAAAATACAGCTAAAAATCCCAATATTATAAGTATCAAGATTTTCAATTTATTATTTTTCATCTTATTATCCTTCCTTTTTCAGCAAAATTCTAATTTAAATTACCTGAGATAAATTGTAAACTTTATCTATTAAAGGAGCTTTTATTTTTAGTAAGTTTAGATAAGGATAAGATACTGTATTCTAATTTTAAAACAAGCTCGGTTTCCCGAGCTAGTCTTTATTTGGATAGTTTCTTATTTACCGCATCAATAGTTTTTTTGTCATGGATGTAGTAAATTATCCCTATTATAATATAAATTATTACAAAAATACCTATTGGATATATTAGGATTTTGGATGCTTCAAACCATCTTAAATAGATTCCTGCAATTATAAAGTAGGAAATTAGGATTAAGAAGTGAATTATTTGTTTTCTTCTGCTATATTCTTCTCTTAACTTTAATATAACTGAACTAAGTTCTGGGATTAGGCCAAAGCCGCCATAGATTAACACTTGAATTATTCTTCCGGTACCTGGACTTACTCTAGCTAAAAATTCGGGATATCCTACAAAATCAATGCCTAGATATAGTGATGCTAATGCTTCTATTATTCCTCCGATTCCAACGCCTACTAGAAATTGTATTAGTAAATTTTTGATATTTTTCATATTCTCCCCCTAAAGGCCCAAGGCCTTCTTAAATTCTTTAAGTTTTCTCCTAGAAACATAGCTGACATCTCCGTTAGCAAGTTCAACCGCAATTGTTCCTGTAAAAGAGAGGTCAAGTCTTTTTACATAGTCGAGGTTTACGATTTCAGATCTAGAGATTCTGATAAAATTTCTTCTGTCAGCCTTTGATTCAAATTCATAGATAGTAAGCCTTGTAGTGTAGGTATTGTCTTTCGTTTTGATATATACACTTTTATCCTGTGCATATATTCTTATTATCTCATCAAAGGATAGGATAAAAACTTCCTTAGACTGAAAAGCCACTATCTTATCAAGCAAAGTTTCACTTAGGGCATCCCTTATATTTTCGACTTCTTTAGAATACTTACTAGAATAAATCTTGACTTTGGTTTCTTCTATCGATTCATCTATAATTATTTCAACCTTCATTCCTGCCTCCTAAGACTATTATAGATTATCTGCTTTAAGGATTCACTTGTTTTCTGATAAAAGGTTGCTTTCCTAAGATAAGTGGACAAAAAAAAGGCCTATCGATACAATCGACAGGCAAAATATATTATATTTTTTCTAGAAGGCCCAGTTGCCATTTTCAAATATTTTAAATTCTTCTTCGTTTTTGTAGGCTGTGATTTCTAGATCCTTTTCTCCAACCATAAAGTCCTCGTGGATTAGGGAATCGTTTAGGCCGATTTCTTTTACCTTGCTATCATCTAGATCGCTTCCTCCTTCTACTGTTGTTGGGTAGGCCTTACCTAGGGCGAAGTGGCAGGAGGCGTTTTCGTCAAAGAGGGTGTTGTAGAAAAGAATGTTGGAATTTGATATTGGAGAATCGTAAGGGACTAGGGCGATTTCTCCTAGATACTTGCTTCCTTCATCGCTATCTAACATCTTCCTTAGGGTGTCTTCTCCTTCTTTGGCAGAAAAAGATACTACCTTTCCATCTTTAAATTCAAATTCGAAATCGTTAATTACAACTCCGTTATAGACTAGAGGCTTGCTAGCTACAAGTTTACCATCTACTCCATCGTATTGAGGTGAGGTAAAGACTTCTTCTGTTGGCATATTTGGGATAAATCTATCGTTTTTCTCATTTTTTGATCCTGCAGACATCCAAATATGATTTTTAGGAAGTTTAACCCAAAGGTCTGTTCCATTACTTGATTTGTAGTGGACCTTGTCGAATTGATGGTCATTTAAGAATTTGGCCTTCTCATCTAGGGTGTTGATGTGATTTGTCCAGTTAGCCTTTGTCTCATCCCATGATTCGGAGACTCTTGATACATCTAGGATTGTTTCCCATAATTTGTCATATGCTTTTTCTTCTGAAAGGTCTGGGAAGACTTTCTTGGCCCATTTTTTGGTTGGGACAGAGATTACTAGCCAAGATAGGATATCATTCATGGTGTATTTGACATATTCCTTTGTCTTCTTGCTATTTTCTCTGATAGCTTCAGAAATTTTCTCACTATCAAGCCCCTTTAGTAGGTCTGGGTCTTCTGCGTAGATTGAAATCCTGTTTGATTTTTTTTGAGCGATTTGATAATCTAGCTTTTCTATCTTCCAGTCAGGAACTTCGTTTAGGGTCTCCTGGTCTTGGTATTCGTAAGTAAGTCTTGTGATTGAGTCATCTTTCCAGTCGATTGCCACATTTCTTGCCCCCTTTTCGTAGGCTGCCTTTGCTATAAAGCGGCAAAGCTCAGGGCTTTCGACAGGAGATGTGATTAGGACGTCTTCTCCTTTTTGTACATTTACGCCGAATTCTACGGCAAGTTTAGCGAAGTTTTCTATTCTTTTATTCATTGCTCCTCCTTTTTCTCCTATTATACTTCTATTGTAATTAAATAATATTGTAGATGATAGATACTATCATTTTGGGTAGAATAATTGTAATGAAGTAAAAAGGAGATATAGATGAAAAAAAGAAGTGAAGTTGATGTAAAAGAAACTTGGAAGATCGAGGATATGTATGCCGATGATGATGCCTTCTACGCAGAAATAGAGGAGCTTAAGGCTAAGGCAGATGATTTTTCTAAGGAATTTAAGAATATAGAAACAGTAGAAGAAGTATCAAAATCCTTAAGAGAGTATTCAGAAATTATTGCTATAGTAGATAAACTAGGGACCTTTGCGGGAATTTCTATGGAAGTTGATACTACAGATGATTATATGGCCAAAAGATATGCAAGACTTGGCAATGAGCTTTCTAATGTATTTTCTGACTTATCTTTCTACGAGCCAGCTCTTTCAAGACTTGATAAGAATATCCTAAGCCAAGTAGTTGAAAAAAATAAGGATTTTGCCTACTTTATAGAAAGAATAGAAGACAAACAAGCCCACATGCTAAATGATGAGACGGAAGCTGTTCTTGCAAGTCTCGAGCCTACTTTTGATGCTCCATATACCAACTACAACGACATGCGTTATGGAGATATGGACTTTGAAAACTTCGAATATGAAGGAGAAGAGATCGTCCTAAACCACAACACCTTCGAGGAGTTCCTAGAGACTGATCCAAGGACCGATCTAAGACGTGAATCCTTCAAGAGATACCACGATGTTTTAAGAAAATACCAAAACGCAGATGCTTCAGTCTACAATACCCAAGTGACAAATGAGAAGAGATTAGCTGATATTCGTGGATATGAATCAGTTTTCCATTATCTCTTGGCTCGTCAAGACGTTGATTTCAATATTTACGAAAATCAATTAGACACAATCATGGAAAAACTTGCTCCTCATATGAGAAAGTACGCAGAAATCATCAAGAAACACTACGGTCTAGATGAGATGACCTACGCAGACCTAAAGCTTGCAATAGACCCGGATTATGAACTTGAAGTCGATATAGACAAGGCCCGTGAATACATCCTAGACGGACTTTCTCCCCTAGGAGAGGAATATGTATCATATCTTGATAAGGCCTTTTCTGATAGGTGGATTGACTATGCCCAAAATACAGGCAAGAGAACAGGAGCCTTCTGTGCAAGTCCTTACAAGTCCCATCCATTTATAATGACAACCTACAATAATTCCATGAGCCAAGTTATGACCCTAGCCCACGAGTTAGGCCATGCCTGCCAGGGGATTTACTCAAACGATAATCAAGAGGCTCTTCTTTCTGGTATGAGCATGTATTTTGTAGAATCTCCATCAACGGCCAACGAGATAACCATGGAAAGATATCTCCTAAACAAGGCAGAGGACGATAGGGAGAAATTGTGGGTACTTTCTACAATGATTGGAAAGACATATTATCACAATTTCGTTACCCACTTCCTAGAAGCAAGTTTCCAAAGAGATGTTTACCGTGCAGTAGAAAAAGGAGAGAACCTTTCATCTTCTGACTTTAATAGAATCTTTAAGGAAAATCTAGAGAAATTCTGGGGAGATTCTGTAAAACTTGATGAAGGAAGCGAGTTGACTTGGATGAGACAACCTCACTATTATATGGGACTTTACCCTTATACCTACTCAGCAGGTCTTACTATCGGAACAATAATTTCAGATAAGATTGTAAATGGTACAGACGAAGATAGGAAAAGATGGATAGATGTCTTAAAGATGGGTGGATCAAAAGGACCGATCGACCTTGCCAAGGAAGCTGGAGTAGATATGACTACTACAAGGCCTCTTGAGGAAGCTATAGAATTTATAGGGTCAATAATCGATCAAATCGACGAGCTTCTAGCAAAGCTTGACATGTATAAGTAGAAATTAAAATATGAAATATAAAGACTATGTATATGGCTTTATGGCAGGAGTTATAGTTGGCCTTGGAGGAGTAGTAAAATTAAGTCTTCCTTCAAAGGCCCTAGGGTCTTTCCTCTTTGCTGGAGCTCTTTTTATAATCTTAAGTCTAGAGTATTATCTCTTTACTGGCATGGTAGGATATTACTTTTATAAGGAAAGAAGGCCCTATAGATTTAAGCTCGCAAAGGTACTTTTGGGAAATCTCTTGGGGACTTTTACAGTAGCTAAAATGATAAGCCTAACAAGGTACGGAGAGAATTTAATCCATCTTGCAGAAAGGTCAGTTGCAATAAAAACATCGGATAATTTATTAAGCCTATTTATCCTAGCGATTTTTTGTAATATGTTTGTCACAAATGCTACCCATCAATTTAAGTACAATTCCTACCAAGTAGGGAAGTATCTAGCCATATTTATATCTATTATGACCTTTGTCCTATCAGGATTTGAGCATTCAATAGCAGATAGCTTTTACTTTTTCTTGGTAGGAAATATAAATCCTCGCGTTATAACTGTGTTTTTGATAGTGCTCTTGGGAAATATTGTCGGAGGACTAATAATACCTACAGTAGCTCTTTTCTACGATGAGAACTTTAGGCTTAAGGGATAAGTTTAATTTGGAGAAATTTTTAGAAAAATTAAGTGATTTTGCTTGACATTCTTGCTTTATATAGTATATCTTGATATAATAAAATATATTGGTTCGAAGGGGGTGGATTTTCACTCCCTTCCTTATCTATTTTATTATATCTATTTTATTATTTTTACTTAAAAATTTTTAAGATTTATTATATAATAGTAAAAGAATATATATTTTGTAATTAATTAAAATGAAGGAGAATTAAATGGAAAACGTACGTGTAAGATTTGCACCATCACCAACAGGATATTTGCATATAGGAGGTCTTAGAACTGCTCTGTTCAACTACCTATACGCAAGACATACTGGTGGAGATATGCTTTTAAGAATTGAAGATACAGATAGGACTAGATTTGTAGAAGGAGCTTTGGAAAACCTCCTAAAGGCCCTTAAGTGGTCTGGCATTGAAATCGACGAGGGAGTAATGCTAGACGAAAATAGCAAAGTTACCCAAAAGGGCGACTGCGGTCCATATATCCAATCTGAAAGAGTTGAAGAAGGAATCTATGATAAATACATCGACCAACTCATAGAAGAAGGCAAGGCTTACTATTGCTTCTGTTCACAAGAAAGAATCGACAAGGTACGTGACCAACAAAGAGCTGACGGACTTACACCAAAATATGACGGACTCTGCAGGTCAATTCCTTTAGAAGAAGCTAAAAAAAGAGTTGCAGCAGGGGAACCTCACACAGTTAGACTAAAACTTCCGGTAAATAGAGACATTACTTTTAACGATAAGATAAAGGGAAAGATCACCTTCAACACAGACGATCAAGACGACCAAGTCCTTATCAAAAGAGACGGCTTCCCAACCTATCACTTCGCGGTAGTAGTAGATGATCACTTGATGGGAATCACCCACGTAGTTCGTGGAGATGAGTGGGTTTCTTCAACTCCAAAACACGTTTACCTATACGAAGCCTTTGGCTGGAAGGCACCAGAATATATCCACCTACCAACCGTTCTTAACAAGGACCATAAGAAATATTCAAAGAGAAACGGAGACGGCATGGTAGAAGACTTCATCGAAGAAGGCTACATGCCAGAAGGACTTATCAACTTCCTAGCCCTACTCGGTTGGTCACCAGATAGCGAAGAAGAAATATTTACTATGAAACAATTGGCTGAACAATTCGACTTTGATAGAGTAAACAAGACCGGAGCAGTTTTTGATAAGAGAAAACTTGACTGGGTTAACGGCCACTATGTAAGAGACCTATCAGTAGATGAGCTTACAGAAAAAATCAAACCATACATGGTAAAATCTGGCTTAATAGACGAATCTTACCCAGAAGATAAGTTGAAATTACTAGCAGCAACTTGGCAATCAGCAATCGATAAGTTCTCAGATGCACCAGAGTTATCAAAGAACTATTTCCTAGCTGATAAGGATATGACTTGGGATGAGGAAGCAGTTGAAGCAATAAAGACAGATGATGCCAAAAAACTAATCGACTCCTTCCTAAATCACCTTGAAGAAATAGATGAAATCGACGAAGAGTTCGCATCAACTATAATGAAGAAAATCCAAAAAGAAACAGGAATTAAGGGCAAGAACTTATGGTTCCCAGTAAGAGCTGCCATAACAGGATCAGTTCACGGACCAGAACTATCTAATGCCTTCGTAATCATGGGCAAGGAAAAAATCAAAGAAAGATTAAATTACGTAAAGGAAAACTTTTAATGAAAATTCATAACACGCTTACAAGACAAAAAGAAGAATTTATCCCGATAGAAGAAAACAAAATAAGGATGTATGTCTGTGGGCCAACTGTTTATGATTATATGCACATTGGAAATGCTAGGCCACTAGTTGTATTTGATACTTTCAGACGCTACATGCAGTTTAAGGGCTACGATGTAAAATATGTGGTAAACTTTACAGATGTAGATGATAAGATAATCAACAAATCTATCGCCGAAGGAATCACCACCAAGGAAGTTACAGACAAATATATAGCTGCCTACATGGAAGATGCCAAAGACTTAAATATAGATGAAGATGATACCATCCACCCTAGAGCAACCGAGGTTATGGATGATATCATAGCCTTTGTCAAGGGCCTAGTCGATAAGGGCATGGCCTATGAATCAGAAGGAGATGTCTACTTCGACGTATCAAAGGCAGACGATTACGGTAAGCTTTCAGGAAAAAACATAGAAGATTTAATCCACGGAGCAAGTAATAGACTAGATACTGCTGATGGATCTAAGAAAAAATCCCCAGTAGATTTTGCCTTGTGGAAGAAGACAAAAAAAGAAGGCGAAATAAGCTGGAAATCTCCATGGGGAGAGGGTAGACCTGGCTGGCACATAGAATGCTCTACCATGAGTAAGAAAATCCTAGGAGAGACTATAGACATTCACGCTGGTGGAGAAGACTTGGAGTTTCCTCATCACGAAAACGAAATCGCCCAATCAGAAGGCCTTAACGGCAAGACCTTTGCCAATTACTGGATGCACAATGGGATGATCCAAGTTGACGGAACAAAGATGAGCAAGTCTTTGGGAAACTTCTTTACCCTTCACGATATCAAGAAAGAATACGACCTATCTATTATTAGATTCTGGCTACTTACGACAAATTATAGGCAACCAATCAACTTCACAAGAGAAATAATAGAGCAGGCCAAGGCCTCCCTTCAAAGACTAACCAATGCTTACTTTAGACTAGAAGAGCTATTGGATAAGGCAGAGGACAAGGACCTATCAGAAGAAGAGAAAGATCTAGAAAATAAGCTTAAGGCCTTTAAGGATAAGTTTATCGAAGTGATGGATGATGATCTAAATACAGCTGATGCTATCACAGTTTTATTTGACATAGCAAAATTTGTAAACACAAAGCTAGATTCATCATCAAGTAAAGATCTTGTAGATAAAACTTATAAGCTCTACAAGGAGCTTTTCGAAAGCTTGGGCCTTCTTGCCAAGAAAAAGGAAGCTGATGTAGACGTATCTAAAATCGAAGAGCTGATTGCAAAAAGAACTGAGGCCAAAAAGGCCAAGGACTTTGCCACAGCAGATAAAATAAGAGATGAGCTTTCTGCTATGGGCATTACTATCAAAGATACCAGAGAAGGTGTCAAGTGGGAGATTAGCTAATGGATAAGATATATGGAAGAAAGCCAGTTCTAGATACCCTAGATACTGACATCAAAGTCTACAAGGCCTATATCTTAAAGCAAAACTCTAGGCTGGTAGATAAGATAATTGATAAATTAAATCAAAAAAATATTGAAATTTCCTTTGTAGATAAGAGATTTTTTGATAAGATAGATATGAACCACCAAGGCGTTATGCTTGAGGTCGAATCTTTTAAGTATTCTAGCGTGGAGGACTTATCTGATTCTTCAAGGCTTATAATTCTCGATAAAATTGAAGACCCTCACAATCTAGGTGCTATCATAAGGAGCGCAGAAAGCTTTGGCTTTGACGCAGTTATAATTCCAGAAAGAAGATCGGCTCCTGTAACTTCTACAGTCTATAAGACTAGTGCTGGAGCAATTAATAACATCAAGGTAGTTAGGGTTACCAATCTAACTAGGACCATAAAAGACCTTAAGGATAAGGGATTTTGGATCTATGGCCTTGCTGGAGAAGCTCACTCTGATATAAGTCATGCAGACCTAAGAGGTAAGGTAGGGCTTGTTGTAGGCAACGAGGGTGAAGGAATCTCTAGACTTGTTAGGGAGAATTGTGATATGCTTATTAATATACCAATGCTTGGGAGAGTTAATAGCTTAAATGCCTCTGTAGCGGCGGCGATTTCTATGTATGAGCTATTAAGACAAAATGGCTTTAACTAAGAAAAACATCACCTTTATTGATGGCTACAATGTCATAAACAAATGGGGTGAACTTAAAGAAATCAGTAGGATTGACCTGGCGGATGCAAGAGATAAACTCATAGAAGAGATGGCAGAATATAAGTCCTTATCGGGAGAAGAGCTTGTAATAGTCTTTGATGCCTACAATCTCGACAGGGTAAAAGAAACTGTCATAGAAAAGTATGGGATGAAAATTGTATTTACCAAAAGGTTTCAGACTGCTGATACCTACATAGAAAGAGAACTAGCAAGGGCTAATAGGCATCACAATATCAAGGTAGTAACTGACGATGGGGCAATCCAAACTCAGGTTACAAGCAAGGGAGCAAGTAGGGTTACGGCCCTTGAGTTAAGACAAGACCTTGTAACTATGAGAGGAAAGATTAAAAGAAAAAGGAAAGAAGACTTCAACCAAAACTTCAAAACTTTCCCTATATCAGATGAGCTTTCTGATGTGATTGATAAAATAAAGGAAGATTTGGAAAATAAATTTAGGTAAATAAATTCAAATGGGTGATAAAATGGATAAAATAAATTTAAAAGACAAAAAAACCCTAGAGAAATTACAAGAGTATCTCAACTCAGAGGACTTGACCGAAGAGGAGATTATCTCAATTCTTGAAGGTTTAACAGAAGAAGAAAAAGACGAGATAATGGATATTATATCAGACGAAGTGGATGACGATGATGAAGATGATGATGACTTTGAAGAAAGAAAGACAAATGTGTCAAAAGCTTCCATCATGCCTATAAGCCGCCGTGATATGATAGAGCTATCAGACCTTACTAATGAGCAAATAGTGGAACAATTCCAAATAGGAAATCAGAATGCCCTAGCAGCCCTTGTAGAAAAAAACCAAGGACTTGTTAGAAGCAGGGCCTCATATTTCTTTAGATCTCATGGAAACGACCTAGACCTAGAGGACCTAGTCCAATCAGGTATGCTCGGTATGATTCGTGCGGCAGAAAAGTTCGACCTATCCCTAGGCTATAAGTTTACAACCTATGCCTATAAGTGGATTGATAAGGCCATAAGAAAGGCCATCAACAAGGAAGGCCACACTATAAGAATACCTGCCGGTAAATACCTAAAACTTAATAAGCTTAAGCAAATTCTTAAGGCAAATCCAGAAGCAAGCGATGAGGAGCTTTATAGGATTTTGGAAAAGGAGGGAATCGATAAGAAACAAGCAGACGACCTTTTCCTAATCAACAGAAATCAAGTAAACTCCACATCCCTTAACATCAACCTAGACAGTGAGGATTCGACAGGTGATGAGCTTATGGATATGGTAGGAGATGAGTCAACGCCAGTCGATATGCTGATTTTAGAAAAAGACATGGAAAACTTCCTCCTTAAGGCCCTAGACCAACTAACAGATAGGGAAAAGCAAATCATAATATTTAGATATGGACTAGATAACGAAAAACCTAAGACCCTTGAAGAAATAGGTAAGATCTACGACTTATCTAGAGAAAGAATCAGACAAATTGAAAATCAAGCCTTGGGCAAACTGAAAGAATTTTCTGAAAGAGAAGAATAAAATCGAGTGGCAGAGAGTAAACTTTCGGCCACTTTTTTAGAATTTTATAATTTGTAAATTTTATTTTAAATAATTATGTAAAAAAATCCATCATTCGTTTAAATCTAGACGATTTAGCTCACTATATAAAAAACGTTTGCATTTTTATTAATTATCTAGTAACATATAAGTAGATTATTAAAGAAAAGGAGGTACCTATGTACGAACAAAAAGTAACACTTTCTAATGAAATAGGTTTACATGCTAGACCAGCATCTATTTTTATCAGACAAGCCGTTAAGTTCCCATGTGACATCACAGTAGAGAAAGCTGGTAGGAGTTACAATGCAAAGTCTATCATGTCAGTTCTTAGCATGAGTGCTTCTAAAGGCGATGAGATAATTATTAGAGCAGATGGAGAATCAGAAACAGAAGCTGTAAGTTCACTCATTGACTTAGTTGAGAATAAGCTTACAGATTATTAATAATACTTTTACATGAAACGAACTATTAGCTTAGCTCGTTTTTTTGTTTTTAATTTTAGATACTAGAAGAATTATTTTGCTTTCGGGAATTAGAAAATTTATCTAAGCCTACAAAGATTCCTCTCAGATGTTTATTTTTACCTTTCTTTAGGGTAAATTGATAAGAGGGATAGTTGTATAATCCCTAGCAAAAGAGTATACTTTAAATAGATTTTTGAAAGAATAAAAAAGAGGTGCAGATGACTAATTTATTAAAGATAGAAGATCTTCACGTATCCGTTGGAGATAAGAAGATTTTAGATGGTATAGATTTAGAGATAAACAAGGGAGAAGTTCACGTTGTAATGGGATCAAATGGTTCCGGTAAGTCAACCCTAATGAATACAATTATGGCCAACCCTGTTTATGAAGTTACAGAAGGAAAGATTTTCTTTGAGGGAGAAGATATCACAGAAGAATCTGTAGATAAGAGAGCTAGACGTGGGATTTTCATGAGCTTCCAACACCCAGATGAGATTCCAGGAGTAAAGCTTAATGACTTTCTAAGAATTTCCAAAGAGCAAAGAGAAGGAAAGAAGCCTTCAATCCTTGCCTTTAACAAGGAATTATCAAAAGAGATGAAAGATTTAAAACTTTCCGATGATTATGCTACAAGATATGTAAACGTAGGATTTTCTGGTGGTGAAAGAAAGAAATCAGAGATTCTTCAAATGAAGATGCTTAATCCAAAGCTTGCCCTCCTAGATGAGACAGATTCAGGTCTTGACGTGGATGCTGTAAGAATTGTAAGCGAAGGAATCAAAGACTTCTTAAGCGAAGATAATGCAGTTGTTATCATAACTCACCACAGAGAGTTACTTTCAAATATCAAGGCTGACTATGTACACATCCTAAAAGACGGCAAGATCCAAGAAACAGGCGACGATAGCCTAATGGATAAGATTGAAAAAGAAGGATACGAGTGGGTGTAAGATGAAAGAAATTAATATTGAAGATCAATTAAAGGAGCTCGATAGAGGATACTACGACTTCTTTAATGAATTTGAATATGCAGATATAACCGAGAAGGGCCTTAATGCTGATATAGTAAATGAGATTTCTAAGAAGAAAAACGAGCCAGACTGGATGAGAAGAAGGAGACTAAAGTCTCTTGCCCTTTTTGAGAAGATCGACAACCCTTCTTGGGGACCAGACCTTTCTGAGCTAAACATGGATGATATCACAACTTATGTTAAGCCAAAGTCAGATAAGAAATCTAACTGGGAAGCTCTCCCAGAAGAGATTAGAGATACCTTCGATAGACTTGGAATACCTCAAGCTGAACAAGAGTCTCTTGCAGGTGTCGGTGCCCAATACGATAGTGAGGAAGTTTATCACTCAATCCAAAAACACCTATCTGATCAAGGGGTAATCTTTATGGACTTCTCATCAGCCCTTAGGGAACATGAGGATATAGTAAAGGCCTACTTCCAAAAGGCCATCCCTCCAACCCTTCACAAATACGCAGCCCTTCACGGTGCTGTATGGAGCGGAGGTTCACTAATTTACGTTCCAGAAGGAGTTGAGGTAGATATTCCTCTCCAATCCTACTACAGGCTAAATGCTCCAGGAGCAGGCCAGTTTGAGCATACAATGATCATAGCAGAAGATAATGCCAAGGTTCACTTTATCGAAGGCTGCTCTGCCCCAAGATATAATGTAGTAAACCTTCACGCAGGTTCTGTAGAAATCTTTGTCGGCAAAAACGCCGAAGTTAGATTTTCTACTATCGAAAACTGGTCAAGGAATATGTATAACCTAAACACCAAAAGAGCCATCGTCCAAGAAGGCGGCAAGGTGATTTGGGTATCAGGTTCTTTCGGATCTAAGGTTTCTATGCTTTATCCAACAAGCGTCCTTGCAGGAGAAGGAGCTAGTGCAGAATATACAGGAATTACTTTTGCATCCAACGGTCAATATATAGACAATGGTTGCTCTATGATTCACCTTGCTCCAAATACTTACTCAACTGCTCTTACAAAATCAATCACAGCAGGTGCTGGTAAGAGTATGACAAGATCTCTCGTTCAGATGAAGAAAAACTCAGCAGGTTCTAGATCAACAGTAGACTGTGAGAACCTAATGATTTCAGAAGAGTCCCAATCAGATACCATACCTGTACTAGATATAAGAAATGACGATGTAGATTGCGGTCACGAAGCTAAAATCGGCTCAATCGATCAGGGACAAATCTTTTATCTAATGAGTAGGGGAATATCTGAAGAAGAAGCTAAATCAATGATTGTAAGAGGTTTTGCTGAACCAATTTCTAGAGAGCTTCCACTAGAATATGCTGTCGAGATGAATCGTCTTATCGATATGGAATTGGAAGGAGCAAACGGCTGATGGCAAGAATTAACGAAATGAGAATGCCAACTTGGGCAAGTCTCGGACTAAATTATTTAAAAGAAGATAAAATCAATATAGAAAATATAGAAGAAACTTCCAAGGCAGAAAACTTATCAGAAATAAGCGAAGTAGAAGAAGCCTTTGCAGGCCACAAGGTCGGAATTTCTGAAAAAATCGAAAAAGAAAATAAAGATTTCAGAAACAGATCCTATGCCTTCGATGTTAAGGGAGAAAGAGAAACTGAATTTATCAATTTTGACCTAAAGAAGGACGACAATATCCTAGTTTCTAACATCGATATCAAGGCTAGTGAAGCTAGCAGGTCATCATTTTTGATAAATATCTTCGATGATGGTTCAGAGAAAATCTTTCTTAACTCAAGAATTAGGGCCAAACTTGATAAGAATTCCTATGTCAAAATTGTCGTAGTCACAAATCTAGGAGAAGATGCTACAAACCTAAACTCTATTGGAACTTACCTTGCCGAAGACGCTATATTAGATATCACTTATATAGAAGTTGGAGCTGGCAAGAGTCTTGTAAATATCGACAATATCCTTAAGGGAGATAGGGCTAAGGTCATTCAAAAGGGAGTATACTTCAAAGAAGGAGATGATTTCCTAGATATTTTAGCTACTAACGAGCACTTCGGAACAGACACTGACTCAGTATGTATGTTCAACGGTGCCCTAAAGGATAGGGCTGAGAAGAACTTCAAGGGAGTAGTTGACCTAAGAAGAGGCTGCCACAAGGCAGACGGAAAAATAGGCGACTATTCTATGATGCTTTCAGATGATGTAATCAATAAGTCTGCCCCAATCCTTCTAAACGAGGAAAGAGAAGTTTCTGGAAACCACGCAGCGAGCGTAGGTAGATTAAATAAGGAAATGCTATTTTACATCATGAGCCGTGGTTTTAGCAAGAAACAAGCCGAAGCTATGATGCTTGAAGCAAATTTCGCTCCAGCTATTGATAATATTGAAGATGAAGCTTTAAGAGACAAGATTAGAGCGAAAGTTCACCAAATGAACCTAGGATATGACCTATGATTGATGTAGAAAAAATTAGAGCTGACTTTCCCTACCTTGATAGCGAAAAGGTGGGAAAGGAAGTTATTTACTTAGATACAGGAGCGACAAGTCAGAAGCCAGCCTATGTGATTGATGCAGTTGACGAATACTACAGATATTCTAACGCCAACCCTCACAGGGGAGCCCACTTTCTAAGCTGGAAGGCGACAGAAGCTTACGAAGAAACAAGGGAAGTTGTCAAAGACTTCATAGGAGCTAGAAAATCTTCGGAGATTGTATTTACAAGATCAACTACAGAGGCCCTAAACCTCTTGGCCTACTCTTATGGGCTAAACAATCTCAAAAAAGATGATGAGATTCTAATTACAATCCTAGACCATCATGCAAATCTAGTCCCATGGCAAATGGTAGCAAAAAAGACTGGGGCAAAGCTAGTCTATGCCTACCTAAATGATGACTACGGCTTAGATTATGATGATTTGAAAAGCAAGATCAACGAGAAGACTAAGATAGTTTCTGTAACTGGAGCAAGCAATGTTACAGGAGAGCTTATCGATTCAAAGCTTATTACTAAATGGGCCCACGAAGTAGGAGCTATATCAATAGTAGACGGAGCCCAACTTATCCCTCACGTAAAGACAGACGTCGAAGATATAGATTGTGACTTCTTAGCATTTTCAGGACACAAGATGTTCTCACCTATGGGAATTGGGGTCCTTTACGGAAAATATGAGCTTTTAGATAAGCTTGAGCCTTTCAACTACGGCGGAGATATGATAGAATATGTCTATGAACAAGAATCCACTTTCCAAGAGCCACCTATCAAATTTGAAGCTGGAACTCCAAATGTAGGAGGAGTTCTTGGATTAAAAGCTGCGATTGAGTATGTAGAAAAAATTGGCATGGATGAGATATTTGCCTATGAGCATGAATTAACTTCCTATGCCTATGATTTGATAAAGGACATCCCAAATATCAAAATCTTCTATCCGACAAATGGCAAGGCAGGATCTGTAATATCATTTACCTTTACAGACATCCACCCACACGATATAGCTACAATCCTTGATAGCAAGGGAATAGCTGTAAGAAGCGGCCACCATTGTGCTATGCCACTTCACGGATATTTGGGCATATCTGCAACAGCCAGAGCATCATTTTCTATATACAATACCAAGGAAGAAGCAGAGATTTTTGCTCGTGAGTTAAAGAATGTAAGAAAGGTGATGGGCCTATAATGAATATGGAAGAAATTTATAGTCAAATAATATTAGATCATTCAAGAAATCAAGCCAACAAACACGACTTAGAAGATGCAGACATCACAGAGCCAGGCCACAATCCATCATGCGGGGACGAGATCGTCCTCCAATTAAAGATGGATGGAGATATTATAAAAGAGGCAGCCTTCACGGGAGATGGTTGTGCCATAAGCCAAGCTGCAACTAGCGTTATGTGTGATATTATAGTTGGAAAGACTAGGGAAGAAGCCAAAAAGCTTGCGGATATCTACATAAGGATGATCAAAAGAGAAGATGTTACAGACGAAGAATTAGAGCTTTTAGAAGATGCAGTAGCCTTCAAGAACATCCAAAACATGCCACAAAGAGTAAAGTGTGCCCTCCTATCATGGAAGACACTCGACCAAACTATCTAAGATGAATTTGAAAAAATTTGAATTGATGGAATTTGTAACGAGTTTAGTATCTGCTATCCTCTTGTATATTCTTACAATCTATCAATATATTAAGGAAAAACCTTACTTTTATATAGTTTTGATAGCAGCTTTACTAATGAGTGCAAATGCCTATCTTAAGTATAAAAAATATAAAGATAGTAGAAAAATTTGAAAAATAAAAAGAATTATCTTATAATGTAAATAGCTAGGGGTGCAATAGCTGAGAGATGGAATTATCCGTTAACCCTTTAAACTTGTTAGGTTAAAACCTGCGTAAGAAAGCTAAGTTATAATAAAGCAAAAGTTTAAAGACCCCTAGAAGGGGTCTATTTTTATACTCAAAATAGACTTTAAGATTAATAGCAAAGTGATGTAATTGGCACAAAGGGGCATACCACCTCGGGTATGGTTGTCCTTTCTGTGCCTTTTTTTGAGGAGGTGATTTTGTGATTAAGTTAAATGATAAGGAAGTTTCTTACATCGATGGAGAAAATCTTAGGGACTTTCTTCTGAGAAACAATTACGACCCAGACTTTCTTGCTTGCGAGGTAGATTGTAAGCTTGTAAGGAAAGTAGATTTTGAAGATTTCATAGTTGAAGATGGATCAAAGGTAGAAGTTTTTTCCTTTGTAGGAGGGGGTTGATATGGACTTAAGAGAAGAAATTCTAAGAAGACAAGATCCTTATATAAATAAAATTTTAGAAAATTCTTCTGTTTCTATCCTTGGTTGTGGTGGTCTTGGGTCAAATATAGCCATGTCTCTTGCAAGATGCGGGATTGGTCATATCTATATTTATGATTATGACAAGGTGGAATACTCCAATCTCAATAGACAAAACTACGATATGGCAGATCTTGGCAAGTCTAAGGTTAGAGAGACTAAGAAAAAAATCGAAGAGACAATTCCCTATGCCAAAGTCTACCCAAGAGAGCTTAAGATAAATAAGGAAAATCTAGAAGAAATAAGTAAGAAGACCGATATTTTCATAGAGGCCTTCGATAAGAAGGAGATGAAGAGCCTTGTCTTTGACTTTTTTCTAGGAAAGAAGGACAAGAAGCTAATAATAGGATCAGGTCTATCTGGTCTTGGGGACCTAGATGATATAAGAATAAAGAAAATTAACAATGTAACTATGATAGGAGACTTTAGGACAAGTCCCGAGCTGGGGCTATATCTTCCTTATGTAGGAGTGATAGCAAGTCTTGAGGCCTTGTATGCGATTAAGATTATTACAGGAGAAGCAAATGGAAAATAAAGATTACTTAGTTTTGGGAGACAAGAAATTTGAGTCAAGATTTATCTTAGGCTCTGGCAAATACTCACCAGAATTAATCGATGCTGCGGTAAAATCTGCAGGAGCCCAGATGATTACTGTTGCTCTAAGACGAGCTAATACCAAAGATGTTGCTAATATTTTAAACTATATACCTAAGGAAGTTACGATTATTCCTAACACATCTGGTGCAAGAAATGCGGATGAGGCGATTAGGATAGCAAGACTTGCTAGAGAAATGGGCTGTGGTAATTTCGTAAAAATCGAAATCATGAGAGATACCAAGTATCTTTTGCCAGACAATGCCGAGACACTAAAGGCTACTGAAGTCCTAGCCAAGGAAGGCTTCGTGGTTCTTCCTTATATGTATCCAGACCTAAACTTTGCTAGGGACTTAAGAGATGCGGGAGCTGCCTCAATCATGCCTCTTGCAAGCCCAATCGGATCAAATAGGGGTCTTGCTACCAAGGACTTTATTAAAATCATAATAGATGAGATCGATCTTCCTGTAATTGTCGATGCAGGAATCGGAGTTCCAAGTCATGCTGCAGAGGCGATGGAGATGGGAGCTGGTGGTATTATGGCAAACACTGGAATTGCTAGTGCATCTGATATAACTATGATGGCAAAGGCCTTCAAACTTGGAATCGAAGCAGGAAGATATGCCTACCTTGCAAGACCAGGTAGAGTTTTAGATAAGGGCGCTGATCCATCATCACCACTAAGGGACTTTTTCGACTGATATGAATATTAAAAGCGTAAATGATTATTTCCCAGAAATGGATATAATCGACTCAGATATTAAAGAAAGAATCGAAGAAGCTTACGAGAGGGTAAGAGATACTGAAGTAAGTGAGGCTGATGTCCTTGCGAGTCTCAACAAGACCAATCTCACAGAAAGAGACTTCTACAATCTCATAAGCGAAAGGGCTGAAGATCACTTAGAAGAGATGGCAGAACTTGCCCGAGATTCTAGGATTAGGTATTTTGGCAACAATGTATGCCTATTTTCTCCAATCTATATAGCTAATTACTGTGAAAATTCCTGCAGATATTGTGGCTTTAGGGCAAAAAGCGATATCAAAAGAGCAAAACTTAACCTAGAAGAAATTGAAGAAGAGATGAAAGCCTTGGCAGATACTGGAATCGAAGATGTCCTAATCCTAACTGGAGAAAGCGAGAGATTTTCTTCGGTGGATTATATAGCAGATGCTTGTAGGATTGCCAGCAAATATTTTAAGGTTGTAGGAATCGAGGTCTACCCTGCCAATGTTTCTTCCTATGAGAAATTAAGGGAGGCAGGAGCAGATTTTGTTACTGTATTTCAGGAATCCTACAACAAAGAAGCCTTCGACTACTATCATCCCGCAGGGCATAAGAGAAGCTTTAACTATAGAATCGACACCCAAGAGCGCGCCCTTATGGCAGGCTTTAGGGGAGTGGGCTTTGGGGCCCTCTTTGGACTTTCTGATCCTATAGAAGATGCTTTTAAGCTTGCCATCCACGCCAAGGAAGTTCAAAGGAAATATCCTCAGGCAGAAATTGCAATCTCTCTTCCAAGGATTAGACCAACCCATGGGGCGGATGATACTCTAGACTTTAATATCGTAGATGATAAGAAGTTCTTCCAAATCATGCTTGCAATTAGGATATTTTTGCCTTTTGCATCCATTACCCTTTCAACACGTGAGTCCAAGGACTTTAGAGACTTGGCTGTAAAATATGCTGCGACTAAAATCTCTGCATCAGTAGATACTTCCATAGGACACAGGTCAAAGAAAAGTGCTGATGAAGGAGATGAGCAGTTTGAGATTGACGATAGCCGTTCTACCGAACAAGCTTTCGAAGACCTCAAGAAAATCGGCATGACACCAGTCTTTACTGATTATATAAACTTATAGGAGAAGTATGGAAAATAAAAGAAAAATTCTAATACTAGTAACTATGTCCATGTTTGTAGCAATCGGAGTTGTTATCTCTCCTATCCTAAGGTTTGAGGGCTTTGCTCCTACAGCTCACTTTGTGAATATAGTATGTTCAGTCTTTCTAGGACCCTGGTATAGCTTGCTAAACGGAATTATCACAGCTGCTATCCGCATGAGTCTTATGGGAATACCTCCTCTTGCTATAACAGGGCAAGTCTTTGGAGCTTTCTTGTCAGGCTTTCTTTACAGAAAGAGCAAGGGATCTATCCTTGCCTGTGTAATTGGGGAGATTATAGGAACAGGAATTATTGGATCAATAGCCTCCTACCCAGTCATGGCCCTTCTTTGGGGCAAGGGAGATATAACCTGGTACTTCTACCTTCCAAGCTTTTTGATAGCTACAGTGATAGGAGGAACGGTAGCCTTTATCTTCCTAAAGACCCTACAAAGAGCCAAGGCTCTCTACCCAATCCAAAAGAAATTAGGAGTCAATGTCTATGAAAAATCTAAATCAGATTTTGCTAAATAGGAAGAAGTTAAGAGATACTTCACCCCTAATCCATGCCATAACCAATCCCATAGCCATTACCATGGTGGCAAATGGGATTCTTGCAACTGGTGCTAAGGCGATTTGTGCAGCCCATCCTGATGAAGTTTCGGAAATTGTAAATATGTCCAAGGCCTTAAGCCTTAATTTGGGTAATATAACAAGTGAGAGAATGGTCGCTATGAGAAAGGCTAGTCAATGTGCTAGTAAGAAAAACATTCCCCTAGCCTTAGATGCGGTCGGAATAGGAGCTTCCACCCTTCGTCTGACCTATGCCAAAGACCTTTTGGGAAAATATAATTTCGATTTGATAAAGGGAAATAGTTCGGAGATTAAGGCCCTTGCTGGAGAAAAAAGCGAGGCTTTGGGCATAGATGTAGGAAAGAAGGATGAGATAAGAGAAGGAAATATAGAAAGTCTCGCCCAAATAGGAAGAAGACTATATCAAAAATATAATTCGACTATCCTAATTACAGGTAAATCCGACCTTTTGGTAACAAGGGATAGGTATTTTGTAGTAAATAATGGAGTAGAGAATCTTTCCAAAATCACTGCTACAGGCTGTATGCTTACAGGAATAATTTCAAGCTTTATGGCTGTTACAGATTCCCTAGAGGCATCCCTTATGGGCCTTATCCTTCTTGAAATTTCTGCAGAGATGGCAAATACCGATAGGCTAGGAACATTTCTTGTAAATCTCATGGATGAAATTTCTACGATAGAAGATGAAGTTATAAGCAGGAGAGCTGATATAAGAGAGGTAGAATTTTGACAAAACTTTATTTAGTAACAAATTCAGATAAATATGACGAAGAAGAATTCCTAAGAAGAGTAGAAGAGGCCCTAAGGGGCGGAGTAGACATCCTCCAGCTTAGGGAAAAAGATAGACCTGATAGGGAAATTTTAGAACTAGGGAAAAAGGTTAAGGCTCTTTGTGATAAATATAAAGTCCCAATGCTAATTGACGATAAGGCCCACCTGGCCTGGGCTCTGGGAGTAGGAGTCCATCTAGGTCAAGAAGATATGCCGGTAGATCTTGCAAGAAAGCTTCTAGGAAAAGACGCCCTAATCGGAGCGACTGCAAAGTCTGTCGAAGCTGCCCAAAAGGCGGAAGAAGACGGAGCGGACTATCTTGGGGTTGGAGCAATCTTTGATACCAAAACCCACGTCAAGACCAAAAGGACCAGTGTAGAAACATTTAAGGAAATAAAAAATAAGGTATCTATAGATGTCTACGCCATAGGAGGACTCAATACCAGTAATATCGACGTCCTAAAATCTTCTGGGGCAGATGGCATATGCGTAGTAAGGGCCATAATGGATAGCCCAAATGTCTACGAAGATACGAAAAAGCTTAAGGAGAAAATGGAAGATATTTTAGGCTAGATCAATTAGCCTTTAGAGATCCGTATTTAGCTTAAGTTTATCAATGAATTTATAGGATAGACTTAAAATAAAAATCGTCCCATTATTAGACTTTGACCTAGCTAATAATTGAGACGATTATTTTTCTTTATTAAATTTTCATAGATTTTATAAAAATTCCACTTCCTTTTCATCAATGACCTTACAAGGAACTCCAACTCTTGCTGCTTCTTTCACTTCACCAAATCCTTCGAGCCTATCTCTAAAGTAGAGAAATCTCTTAAGGTTAGCCATAGAGTCGGTAATATTGTAAAAGCTAACTCCCTTGTACTTATCTGGATTTTTGTCATAATCTGCCATTATTAAAGTACAATCCGGACACTTATCACTTACAAAAATTTCAATCTTTCCCATGATTTTTCCTCCTATATCTCACATATCTAAAAGATACCCCATTTTCTTCCATAATATCAGATTCTTCACTTAGGGACCAGTCGTCATCTTGGTCAAAATTGTGGAGAAAGCTATCGGCATCTTTCTTCTCATAAATCTTGGTAATGATGGCCTCATCGCAATACTCTAGGAAGATTTCTACTATCTTCTCCCCGCCTATAACAAAGACTTCCTCAGACCTTTCCCTTACATAGGATAGGACATCCCTATAGTCGGTAAATACCTTCGCATCTTTTGCCTTATAATCCTTATTTCTAGAAAGGACTATATTTTCCCTATGAGTAAGGGCGCCTCCCATGGACTCGTAGGTCTTTCTGCCCATGATACAGATATTTCCTAAAGTATAGGACTTAAAATGCTTAAGGTCCTTTTTTATATGAAAAAGCATCTGTCCATCCTTGCCGATGCCCCAATTCTTATCAACTGCCAAAATAATTTTCATATTAACTCCTTAGTCTCATTATATCATCTTATACTAAGATTTGTAGGTAAACATTATCTTTATTTTTAGATGAATCCTATAAATTAGCCGATGAAAATGTTTGATTTTGTAAGAAAGTGTTGACAAACTTTCACTTTTCATATATATTTGAAGCAAAAGAAGAAAAAGCGAGGAGATATTATGGCAAGAGAAATTTATCTAGGAGTAGATGGTGGAGGAACCAAGACTGCCTTCCTATTGGATGTAGATGGAAAGCGTTTTGAATCCAAGCAAATCACTATTCACCCCAAACAAGTTACAAAACAACAATTCTTTGAAATAATGAAGCTAGGAGTAGGAGATGTGTGTAAGGAGGCTGGCATAGATCCAGAAGAAATCCTCTACACTTTCGTTGCAGCTCCAGGTTACGGCCAGTACCCTGATACTGAAGCCTACATCGGTGAAGGAATAAGAGAGGCTATAGGCTCAGATAGATTTACCGTGGCTAATGACTGCGTAAATGGTTGGGCAGGAAGTCTTAATGCAAAGCCTGGCATAAACTTAGTTTTAGGTACTGGACAAATAGGCTACGGTGTAGATGAAGAGGGAAATTCCATGAGATCTGGTGGTTGGGGGCCACTTTTGGGAGATGAGGCGAGTGGATATTATATAGGTCTAAAGCTATTAAATCATTTCACCAAAATGAGCGATGGAAGGAGTGATAAGACTATCCTCTATGATATCATAAGAGAAAAGCTAGACCTTAAGAAAGATATGGAAATAATCGATAAGGCGGAGAAGATGAAAAGAGATGAGATAGCTTCTCTATCTAGAATATTTACCGAAGCCTTGGACAAGAAAGACCCATATTGTGAAAAACTTCTAGAAGAAATATCCAAAGAGGCTGCAGCTGTCATAGATTCAATAATAAAGGGGCTAAACTTCAAAGAAGAAGTAAAGGTATCCTATTCAGGCGGAGTCTTCAACCTAGGAGATAGGCTAATTAATAAAATAGAAGAAAAGTCTAAAAACAAAATAAAAATAGAAAAACCTTACACGGACCCTTCCGAGGGAGCTTTGATTTTGGCAAAATCTTATAGCAAATAAGTTAAAAGGCATCAAGAGATTGATGTCTTTTGTTTTTTCTTATAAAAAGTAATATGATATAAATGACGGTTTGGACAAATACAAGGAGAGATTTATGAAATTTGAATTTGACAAGATGCTTGAAAGACATGGGATGGATGCTATAGCAGTCGACGGCCTTGGGACTGTGCCTGGGATGAGTCCAGATAAGCCTAAGGAGGGATTTGATGTAATTCCTATGTGGGTGGCTGATATGAACTTTGCGACAGCTCCCTCAATCCAAGATGCCATAATAGAAAGGGCCAAGCACCCAGCCTTTGGCTACTTTGCTCCAACGGATGAGTATTATCAGGCTATAATTGACTGGCATAGGGACAGGAAGGGGATAGGCGATATTAAGAAAGAGCATATAGGATACGAAAATGGAGTCTTGGGCGGAGTAATTTCTGCTCTTAATGTATTTTGCTCAAGAGGAGACAAGGTCCTAGTTCATTCACCAACCTATATAGGCTTTACCAATTCGCTTACCAATAATGGCTATGAGATAATTCACTCTGACCTAATCAAGGACAAAGATGGAAGATGGGTCATGGACTATCAGAATATGGAAGAGCTAATAGTTAGGGAGAAAATATCTGCGACAATCATGTGTAACCCTCACAATCCAACAGGCAGAGTTTGGAGCAGTGAGGAGCTAAAAAAGGCCTGCCATATATTCGAAAAACATGATGTAAAGATAATTTCAGATGAAATCTGGTCTGATATAATCCTTGACGGAAATAGACAGACCCCAACCCAAAACGTAAGCGACTACGCCCACGAAAACACAGTTGCCCTATATGCTCCAAGTAAGACCTTCAATCTAGCAGGTCTTGTAGGATCCTATCACATCATTTACAACGGGTATCTGAGAAATAGGATAAATAAGGAATCCTCCCTCTCTCACTACAACAGCATGAACGTCCTATCCATGCACGGACTAATAGGAGCTTATTCTAAAACGGGTCGTGAGTGGACAGATGAATTAAATCAAACAATTGCCCAAAACGTAAACTATGCTTGTGATTTTATAGAAGAAAACTTCGGAGGAGTAAGTGTAAGTAAGCCAGAAGGAACCTACATGCTCTTTGTTGATTTTAGTAAATACTGTAAGGATAAGGGAGTTGACATAGGAGAAATCCTAAAAAGAGGTTGGGATTGCGGAGTAGCCTGGCAAGACGGCAGAGCCTTCAATGGAAAATACGCCATCAGAATGAACCTCGCCATCCCACTGGATAAAGTAAAAGAAGCCTTCGATAGGCTTAAGAAATATGTTGTTTTGTAGATGATAAGTTCAAATTCTTCTAAGTCGATTTTAATGGCTGGTAGGACAGAATTTTGAAATTCATTTAACAAATGTATAAATTTGATTGTTTCATAAGTGATAAAGAAACAAGAACTTTTAAAAGATTTTTCTTTAAAATAAGGCAGGAATTTATTAAAAATTAATTTAACCAATAGAAGTCATAGGATTACTGATAGGATTATCCTGTGATTTTTATTTTGCTCTAGCTTATAAATTACAGAAATAACTTGACAAAAGTATGAGGGAGTTATATATTAAAATTAGTTAAAACGTTTTAATTGTGATGAGGAGTTACTTATGGCCACTATAAAAGATGTTGCAGCCTTGGCTGGTGTTTCTATTACTACTGTTTCTATGGTGCTTAATAGGACTGATGACAAGATTTCTGCCAAGACTAAGGAGAAGGTTTTTCTTGCTGCGGAGGAGTTAGGTTACAATGCCAATAAGATTGCCAGAGCCCTCGCTAGCAAGAAGAGCAACGTGATTATGGCGGTTATTCCTGATATTTCTAACCCCTTCTTTTCGGTTTTGGTCAAGTTTCTGACAAATTATTGTCTAGAATACAATTATTTATTGTATATTCACAATTCAAATAACAAGTCCATATCCAAGAAGGACTTCAAAGCTCTTCTGGAAAATAATTACATAGCGGCCTGTCTTCTCGTAGATAGAAATGTTAGGGGCTTGGATGATGAGCTAATAGAAAAGTACAATGTGATCTTTTTAGATGAGGTTGATTTCTCAAATTCTAAGAAAAATCTTGTCACAGGCAACAACGAGCTTGGCGGCATGCTTGCCATGAACTATCTCTTGGACAGGGGCTTTAGGAAAATCGGCATGCTTATAGGGCCAAGATCTACTGCCAACTCCTCTAGGAGACTTTCTGGTGCTATCAAGGCTAGTATGAATCGTGATATTTATATAGATTCTAAAAATATTATCCATGGAGATTATTCATATGAAGGAGGCTATGCAGCAGGAAAGTTTTTCCTAGATAGGCAAGTAGATGCCATATTTTCTTTCTCGGATATGAGTTCTTATGGACTCTTAAATTATTTTAGAGAAAACAAAATAAAGGTTCCGAGGGATATATCCCTAGTAAGTTATGATAATTTATTTTTAAATAAGATTGTAAGTCCAAGGCTTACATCGATTGACCAAAATCTCGACCGTATTGCCAAAGAGGCCATAGATTTGGCTGATGATTTGATAAATAAGAGAAAGACAGACAGTAGGATAGAGGTTGAGCCGATACTTTTTGAAGGAGAAAGCGTGGGGAGGATTTATGAAAATAATTAATTTCGGATCTATCAATATTGATATATTCTTTGCGGTAGATCATATAGTTAGACCAGGTGAGACTATTAGTGCAAGATCTATAGAAAAAAGAGCAGGAGGTAAGGGGCTTAATCAATCGATCGCTTTGGCTAAAAACTCTGATTCTGTATACCATGTGGGAAATATCGGAATTGATGGGAAGTTTTTGGCAGAGTATTTGGAAAATGAGAAGATAAATACTGAGTTTGTGAGAGAAAGTAAAAGTCTTACAGGAAACGCCCTAATTCAAGTTGATGATAAGGGCGAAAATTCCATCGTTTTATACAAGGGAGCAAATTTCGACAATGATAAGGACTTTGTAGATAGGGTATTTGGCCATTTTAATAAAAACGATATATTGGTATTACAAAATGAGATAAATATGATGGATTATATTATCGATAAGGCCTACGAAAAGGGCCTAAAGATAGTCTTAAACCCTTCACCAATCACAGAAGAGGTCAAGAAATTTGACTATGACAAGATCGATATGGTGGTTTTAAATGAGCATGAGGCTAAAGCCATAAGTGGTAGAGAAGGAATTGACGATAATATAAGATATTTCAAAGAGACTTATCCAAAGCTTAAGCTAGTCATAACCTTGGGCAAGGAAGGGTCAATTTATATATCAGAGGAAGAGACGATAAGACAAAAGGCCAAAAAGGTTAAGGCTGTTGATTCTACAGGGGCTGGAGATACATTCACAGGATACTTTGTGGCGAATTTCTACCAAGGAAAGAAAGTTAAGGATTGTCTTGAGCTTGCAACTTCAGCATCAGCCCTATCTGTTACCAAAAAGGGAGCGAGCGTTTCTATCCCAAGTCTTTCAGAAGTAGAGGAATTTATGAAGGAGTCACTATGAAACTAAAAGGAATTTTAAATAGCGATATAGCAAAGGGCCTTGCTGATTTGGGCCATATGGACCTTATAGCTGTGGGAGATTGTGGTCTTCCTATAGATAATGACAAGAAGATCGACCTTGCCCTAAAGCTCGGTGAGCCTAAGTTTATAGATGTACTTGAAGTCTTGTTGGAAGATTTTTCTGTGGAGTATTATTACTTGGCAGAAGAGATAAAATCAGAAAACCCAGACCAAGAAAGGGCCATAGCCGAACTTCTCCCTGGGGTAGATAAGGAATATATAAGCCATGAAGACTTCAAGAAGAAGCTTAAGGAGACCAAATTTGTAATAAGGACAGGAGAAAATACCGCCTATTCCAATATTATTCTTCGAAGTAAAAACATCTTTTAGGAGCTTCTTATGAAAATTGAAATGAAAAATATATACAAGTCCTTCGGAAAAAACGATGTTTTGAAGGGGGTTGACTTCACGGTAGGCCCTGGTGAAATCCATGCCCTAGTAGGAGAAAACGGTGCTGGTAAGTCCACCCTTATGAATATCTTATCTGGAGTTCTTGACAAAGATGAGGGTGAGATTTTAATAGATGGGAAAAAGGTTGATATAACAGATACCAATAAGGCCAAAGAATATGGCATAAGCTTCATTCACCAAGAGCTCTCTGACTGGCCAGATCTTAGTGTAATGGATAATATCTTCATGAACAACGAGCTAAGAAAGGGGATATTCCTAGACAAGGCTAAAATGAGAGAAAAGACTAGGAAGCTTCTTTCAAACTTTGACCTAGACATAGATCCAGATATCCCTGTCTCAAAACTTTCTGTAGGCCAAAGACAAATGATGGAGATAGCCAAGGCCAATCTCAATAAGGTTAATCTTTTAATCCTAGATGAGCCAACTAGCGCCCTTACTAACAATGAGATTGATAAGTTATTTAAATTGATAAACAAACTTCGTGACGAGAATGTTTCTATGATTTATATATCTCATAGGATGGAAGAAATATTTGCCTTAACCGATAAGATTACAGTAATGAGAGATGGAAAATCTGTAGCCGCTATGGATACAAATGTTAGTAACGAAAAGGAAGTAGTATCTCACATGGTAGGAAGAGATATAGGAGACTTCTATCCTGATATGGATGCAGAAATATCTGATGTAAAAATTGAGCTTAAAAACTTCACCAGACAGGGCTTTTACGAGGATGTAAATATAAAAGCTAAAAAGGGAGAAGTCCTTGGGATTTCTGGCCTTATGGGAGCTGGAAGAAGTGAGATTGTAAGATCTCTTTTCGGTCTAGATCCCAAAGATTCTGGAGAAGTCTATATTGATGGTAAAAAGGTAGAAATAAATAGTCCTACAGATGCCATCAAGAATAAAATTGCCTTTGTAACAGAAAACAGACAAGAAGAAGGTCTTATCCTAGATGAGTCAATCAGAGAAAACATCTCCTTATTAAACTTCGATAAGATTTCTAACAAGGCCTTTATAAATAAGGATAAGGAAAAAGGCTTATCAGATAGCTTGGTCGATAGCTTCAGGGTCAAGACTCAGTCGAGTGAGAGTAAGCTAAGAGATTTATCCGGTGGTAATCAACAAAAAGTTGTTTTTGCCAAATGGTATGCCATAGATCCAGAAATTTTGATCTTGGATGAGCCTACCAAGGGAGTAGACGTAGGAGCCAAGAGAGAAATCTACGATTTGATAAAGACTATGACCGAAAAGGGAGTTTCTGTAATACTTATCTCCAGTGACTTGCCAGAGCTCTTAAGCATATCAAATAGGATATACGTAATCCATGAAGGAAAGGTACAGGGAGAAATACTAGCGAGGGATGCAGATCAAGAAAAGATAATGACCCTTGCAACAGGAGGAAGATTATGAACAGTATAAAAAAACAATTTAAAGAAAATCAAAATCTGGGCACCATAGTTGCCTTGATTATCCTCATAGTTTTTGTAAGTGTCTTAAATCCTGCATTCTTGCAAGTAAATAACTTACTAAACTTGATGCGTCAGCTAATCATAAACGGCTTTATTGCCCTTGGTATGACCTTTGTAATCCTAACAGGGGGCATCGACCTATCAGTTGGATCAACACTCGCCCTTACATCGGCAATATTTGCAGGTCTTCTACAAGGCGGCATGGCAACAATTTTTGCAATACTTATTGCCCTAGGACTTGGACTAATCTTAGGTCTAGTTAATGGAATACTTATCACCAAGGGAAAGCTTGCACCATTTATAGTGACCCTTGCTACTATGACAATCTTTAGAGGACTTACCCTAGTCTATATGGACGGTAGGCCAATAGCAGGACCAAAGGATGACTTCGCCTTCCAATTTCTTGGCAAAGGACAATTCTTTGGCATACCTTTCCAAGTAATCCTCTTTATCATAGCCTATCTAATCTTGTGGATCCTTCTAACTAAAACAAGCTACGGAAGAAAGATTTACGCTGTAGGTGGCAATGAGAAGGCAAGTTTCATATCAGGAATAAAAATTGACAAGGTCAAAATTTTAGTATATGTAATATCAGCACTAATGGCAGTCCTATCAGGTCTGGTTCTTACATCAAGGCTAAACTCAGCCCAACCGACAGCTGGATCTGCCTACGAGATGGATGCCATAGCAGCGGTTGTACTTGGAGGTACAAGTATGACTGGAGGAAGTGGATCTCTTACAGGAACCCTCATAGGAATCCTAATCTTGGGAGTATTAAACAACGGACTTAATTTATTAGGGGTATCAAGTTTCTACCAACAAATCGTAAAAGGTGTAGTAATACTAATCGCAGTCTTAATCGACAGAAAGAGAAACAAATAGGAGGAGTATATGCAAAAAACCAGAAGATTGTTATCAGTTTTGTTGCTTGCGGTTTTCATGATTACAGGATGTAGCATTGAAGGTCAAAACAACAAGGAAGAAAGTAAAGAAAGCGGAGTAGAAGAGAAAGCAAGTGAGACAAAGTCTGACGGAGATATGAAAATAGGAGTATCCCTATCAACCCTAAACAATCCATTTTTCGTATCAATCAGAGAAGGAGTTGAGGAAGCCGCAGGTAAAGAGAACGTAGAGACAGTAATTACAGATGCTCAAAACGATTCATCAACCCAAAACAACCAAGTCGAAGACCTCATCACTCAAGGAGTTGACTTAATAGTTATTAACCCAGTAGATTCAACAGCCATAGCTACATCAGTTGAAAAGGCGAATGAAGCAAACATCCCAGTAATCTGTGTCGACAGAGGATCAGACCAAGGTGAACTTGTAAGCTTCATAGCAAGTAACAACGTAGAAGGTGGAAAACTTGCCGGTGAGTATATACTAGAAAAAGTAGGAGAAAATGCCGAAGTAATCCAACTTGAAGGAATCCCAGGAGCAAGCTCTACTCGTGAAAGAGGAGAAGGATTCGAAGAAGCTACAAATGGTAAAATCAACCTACTAGCTAGCCAAACAGCAAACTTTGATAGGGCAGAAGGAATGACAGTAATGGAAAATCTCCTCCAAGCTCACCCAGATGTAAAGGCAGTATTCTGCCAAAACGATGAAATGGCACTTGGAGCAAGTGAAGCTATAAAAGCAAGTGGCAAAGACGTAACTATTGTAGGTTTTGATGGAAACGAAGATGCAATCAAGGCTGTAGAAGAAGGAAATCTATCAGCAACAGTAGCCCAAAAACCAAAAGAAATGGGTAAACTAGCAATCGAAACAGCAATCAAATACCTAAAAGGTGAAGAGGTAGAAGAAACAGTAGACTCACCACTAGAATTAATCAAGAAATAAAATTAAACCCCTAATAAAGAATATATATGACATAAAACGGAGCTTAAAAGATGAATAAAATTTTTTAAGCTCCATTTTTAAAGGAGGATAAATGAAATTTTTCTTAGACACAGCAAATGTAGACGAAATAAAAAGAATAAACGACCTAGGTCTTTGTGATGGAGTAACAACAAATCCATCTATTATCAACAAAGAAGGAAGAGACTTCGAAGAAGTTGTCAAAGAAATATGCAAAATCGTAGATGGCCCTGTTTCTGCAGAAGTTACAAGTTATGAATATGAAGGGATGGTCGAAGAGGCTAGAAAGCTTTCCAAATGGGCTGATAATATCATAGTCAAAATCCCTATGACAGAGGAAGGTCTTAAGGCGATCAAAACCTTAAGCGAAGAAGGAATCAAAACCAACTGCACCCTAATATTTTCTCTATCCCAAGGGATCATGGCTATGAAAGCAGGAGCAACTTTCATCTCTCCATTTATGGGAAGAGTTGATGACATGGGCGAATCAGGTAAAAAGCTAATAGAAAATTTAAGAAAAGTCATAGATATATACGGCTATGACTCAGAAATAATTGCAGCAAGTATAAGGCATAACAAGCACCTAGAAGAAGCAGCTCTCGCAGGAGCCCATATTGCCACCATTCCAGGAAAGCTATTCGACAAACTCTGGACCCACCCACTTACCACAGCAGGAATCGAAGCTTTCAAGAAAGATTGGGAGGCCTTTGAAAATAGATAGGTCATTGGTCTTGTGGAAGTTTTCATAATAATTGGAAGCATTTCCATAAAGACCTTTTATATTTCTAAAAAATGTGAAAATTTATAGTAAAGTATAAGGTAGAAAGAATTATAAAGGAGAGCAAATGTTTAATAAAAATGATAGGTTAGCAGTAAATGCTATAAGAGCTTTGTCCATAGCTCAAATAGAAAAGGCCAACAGTGGACACCCAGGTCTTCCAATGGGAGCAGCTCCTATGGCTTATGTTTTGTATAACAAGATTCTTAAGGCAAATCCAGAAAATGCGAACTGGTTCGATAGGGATAGATTTATCCTATCAGCAGGCCACGGTTCATCCATGCTTTATTCCTTGCTTCATCTTTCAGGCTACAGGCTTTCCATGGATGAACTTAAGGAATTTAGACAAATTGGTTCCTTAACTCCAGGACATCCTGAGTATGGCCATACCGAAGGAGTTGAGGTTACAACAGGTCCTTTGGGTCAAGGTATAGCCCAAGCGGTAGGAATGGCAATAGCTGAAAAGCACATGGCTGCCCTCTATAACAAGGAAGAAGCTAAGATAATCGACCACTACACCTACGCTTTGTGTGGAGATGGAGACCTAATGGAGGGAGTATCCTACGAGTCTATGTCTCTAGCGGGCCATCTTAAGCTTGATAAGCTAATCGTTCTTTATGATTCAAACGATATTTGTCTTGATGGAGACCTTAATACATCCTTCTCTGAAAATGTAGAAGCGAGAGTTAAGGCACAAGGCTGGAACTATCTAAGGGTAGAAGATGGAAATGACCTTGAGGCAATCTATGAAGCTATCATTAAGGCAAAAGAAAATGCAGACGGACCAACACTTATAGAAGTTAAGACTGTAATAGGTTATGGTTCAGCAAACGCTGGAACTAACAAGGTTCACGGAGCTCCAATTGGGGCAGATGACTTTGCTGCTGCAAAGAAAGTTTACGGTTGGGATTATCCAGACTTTGAAATACCTGAAGAAGTCTATGAAACTTTCAAAAATGGAGTAGGAGCTAAGGGAAAAGAAGCAAATAATAAATGGGAAGAAGATTTAAAATCCTACCAAGAAAAATATCCAGAAGATTACAAGGAACTTATGGCAGGAATCAACAGAGAGCTTCCAGCAAACTTCATGGATCAGGTCAAAAAATACGACTCATCAATGAAGGCCCTTGCTACAAGAGCATCTGGTGGAGAAATCATCCAAGATCTTGCTAAAATCACAAGAAACTTCTGGGGCGGATCAGCAGACCTTTTCTCATCAAATAAGACCAACATCAAAGACTCTAAGGCCTTCAGAGACGAAAGCCCAGAGGGAAGAAACATTTGGTATGGAGTAAGAGAATTTGCCATGGCTGCTATAGGAAATGGTATTATGGCCCACGGAGGAAGCTTCCACCATGTATCTACCTTCTTCGTATTTGCAGACTACTTAAAAGCAGCTGTTAGACTATCAGCCCTATCAGGACTTCCATTAACATACGCAATGACTCACGATTCAATAGCTGTCGGAGAAGATGGACCAACCCACGAGCCAATCGAGCAACTTGCTATGCTTAGAGCAATACCAAACACCATTGTCCTAAGACCAGCAGATGCTAACGAGACAAGACTTGCTTGGAAAGTTGCCCTAGAAAGCAAAGATAAGCCAGTAGTAATAGCTCTAACTCGTCAAAATGTCCCTAATCTCAAAGAAACAGAAGACCTTGATAATATCGACAAGGGAGCCTACATCATAAAAGATGCTGAAAACCCAGACCTAGTATTAATAGCAACAGGATCAGAAGTGGCCCTAGCAATAGAAACTTCTAAGGCCCTAGAAGAAGAAGGAAAGAAGATAAGAGTAGTATCAATGCCTTCTATGGAACTTTTCAGAGCTCAAGATGATTCTTACAAGAAAGAAATCCTTCCAAAAGGAGTAAAGAAAGTATCAATCGAAATGGGAACAACATTCGGTTGGGCAGAATGGACAGGAGCTTGTGGCCTAAACATAGGAATAGACAGATTCGGAATCTCAGGCAAGGGAGACCTAGTCCAAGAAGAACTCGGCTTTAGCGTAGAAGCTATCAAAGAAAAAATTGATGAGAGATTTTTTAAATAAACCCTAAAATATAAGGTGCGTCTTAATTGGCGCATCTTTTTTTCTTTACAAAAAAACCTTTTCTCTGCTAGAATAGTACTTACACAGGGAGGATTTTATGGGGGATTGTAAGCTTGAACTTTTTGAGGTAAGTCCTTACGTTAGGGGAAACTTTGCTTATGAAAATATTGATTATGCTTATAGGGGAGATTTGTTTTCTGCTTCTTTTATCATAGAGAATCTTTCGTCAGAGAGTTTATCTGTCAAGATTGAGCCTTCTTCTTTAAGATCTTCCGAATCTTGTATTCATTCGGATTTTATTTCTATAAGGGTTCTTGAAAAAGCAAGAGGCCATATAGGAAGAGGATATGATAGGGAGCTTATGCCAGATTTTCCAAAGCTTGAGCTCGATGATATTATAGACTATAAATCTTCAGCTAGAATAAGAGCCAATTCGTCCCTTAGGTTTTTCTATTATGTAAATTTCCCTAAAGATGCTAAACCAGGCTTATATAAGGGTAAAATTAATATTTATCATAATGAATCTAATTTTGAATTAGAGTTTTCGGTTAGGCTCTTAGACCTTTGTAGGGAGGAATCATCTTTTGATATAAATCTTTGGCAATATCCCTTCTCTTCTTATAGATTTTACGAGCTTTCCGAGAAAGAATTGTTTTATAAAAGGCACTTGGACATTTTAAGAGAGCATCTTCTCTTGTACAAGACACTTTCTGGAAAGACTCTTACTACAAGCATAGTAGATGAACCCTGGGCCCATCAGACTTATGACGATAGCCCTTCTATGATTAGAAAAGTTTTAAAGGGTGGAGGATATGATTTTGATTATTCCTACTTCGATAGCTTTGTTAATCTTGCAAAAAGCCTTGATATGCTTGATAAGATCTATGCCTTTTCTCTCATAAGTTGGGATGATGATACAAAGGATAAGGAATTTTGGCAAATATTTCTTCCGGATTTTATAGAGCATTTGGATGAGTTAGGATATTTTGACAAGACTTATATAGGAATTGATGAAAGAGATCAAGAGGATGTAAGGAATGCTATCGATTTTCTATCAAGCTTTAAAAACAAGGATGGGAAAAGTTTTAAAATCGCCTATCAGACTTCTTTTGACAAAGATAATATCAAGCTTTTCGATAGGATAGAAGATATCTCCTTTATCTTATCTAGCGTCGATGAGGACTGTATATCCTATGTTAGAGATAGGAGAAAAAAGGGGCTTTTTACAAGCATTTATACTTGTACTGGAATATTTCCCAATACCTTTCTTTACTCAGAACCTTTCGAAGCAACTTGGCTAATTCTTTTTTCTTATCTAAATGGCTTCGATGGATTCTTAAGATGGGCTTTTGACGCTTGGGTAAAAGATCCTAGGCAAGATACGAGCTTCTTTCTTTGGGAAAGCAGGGATTCCTTTCTCATATATCCATCGACTGATAAGAGGGGAAACTCCCCGACTCCTAGCCTAAGCTTTGAAGGTATGAGGATTGGACTTATGATGGTAGAGAAAATAGTATTTATTAGAAAGACCTTACAGGGATACTATTTGGAGCAATTTGAAAAAGAAATACCTAGGTTAAGACCAAAGACTTCCTTCGAAAATGAATATGGAGCAAGAGTTTCTAGCAAAGATGAGCTAGTAAAAACCCTAGAAGAAGTAGAAATGATTTCGAAATTGATTTATAAGTATAGCAGGATTATTGAAGAGGGATTTTATGAAAATTATTGATGACATATTAAAAGATATAAGATATACAGATACTAGGATAGGGACAGCTTCTGTGAGAGATTTCTCTAATGGCAATACCCTACCCTTGTGCGGGATGCCACATGGGAACAATTATCTTACGCTGATGACTAGGGACGATGGGAGTTTCTTCTTTCATCCAGAAGATAAAGATCTCCTTGCCTTTCGCATAAGTCACCAGCCTAGTCCTTGGATGGGAGATTTTTCCTATATCAATATCCTTCCCTTTACGGATGATGAGAATATAAGTTATGATAGGGAAAAATCGATTTTTAGACCGAATTTTCTTAAAATCTCTTACAAGAATGGGGTAAGAGTCCTTGCTTCTATGATGGATTTGGGAGGAGTAATCAAGTCTTGTGGAAAGAATTCTTTTAAAATATTTGCAGATGGTCTAAAACTAGATAAGACTAGGGATTACTTGGAAGGATTTGTCATAAATTATGCGGCTTGTGAGGATAAGAATCTTAAGATGTATATCAAAATTGGTTTTTCAAAAACCTTCAAGTTTTCTTTCGAGAAGGGATGCTACTATGTAAAGACAAGTAGTGATAATACATCTCTTAAGTTTGCAACATCTTTCATCTCAATGGACCAAGCCAGAGATAATTATGAAAAGATCCCCGATGATCTTGAACTTATCATCAAAGAATCTAAAAAGGCTTGGGATAAATATTTCGATATTTTCCAAATAGGAGACTTAGACTATGAGGATAATTTCCAAAAATTCACCCCTTACAGGAAGATAGACAAGGTAAAGTTCTTTTATCATGCTGTCTACAGAGCCTTTCTTTTTCCTATGAAATTCTTCGAAAAGGATAGGGACAATCAGGACATCTATTTCGATACTCATTCTAGGTCCATAAAGAGAGGAAAGCTTTATACAAGTATTGGCTTTTGGGATGGACAGAAGACCCTCTTTCCCCTCCTTAGCCTCGTAGCAGAAGAGGATTTATCGGATATCTTAGAAGGAGTTTTGAACTTCTATCGTGATACCGGCTATCTTCCAAAGTGGCTCTCACCAGATGAGAGGGGGCTTATGCCAGGAACCTTGGTTGAAAATGTGATAGCAGATGCCCTTACCAAGGGGATTTCTATCGATAAGAAAGAACTTTTCTTAGAGGCCTTGCTGGATGCGGCTGAAAAGGAAGGGGAAGACGATAGATATGGTCGTTTCAAGGCCAAAACTTACAGAAAGCTCGGCTATGTTCCATCAGACTTTCCCGAATCTGTCAACCAGACTCTTGATAATAGCCTAGCGGATTTTTCTATAGGAAGGCTTGCAGAGCTTTGCGGGAGGAAGGAATTGGCAGATAGATATTATTCTTATTCTAGAAATTGGGAGAAGCTCTTCGATTATGAGACTAAGTTTCTTAGGGCAAAGAATAGAGAAGGAAAGTTTGTAGGAGATTTTGATCCGATTTCTTGGGGTTCTTCCTATACAGAAGGTTCAGCCTTGCAGAATTCCTACAATTGCTACCATGACTTTCCTAGATTGATAGAGCTTTTTGGAGGAGAGGATAAGTTTGAAGATAGACTTGATTATATGATAAATGCGGATTCTAGCTATCATGTAGGATCTTATGGCTATGATATCCATGAAATGATCGAGATGCACGACGCCCATTTCGGTCAATTTGCCATATCTAACCAACCTTCCTTTCATCTTCCTTACCTATACAATTTAGTCGGAAAGTATTGGAAGAGTGAAATTTTAGTAAAGACTTTGATGAGAGATTATTTTTCCTATAACTTTAGGGGTTTTCCTGGAGATGAGGATAATGGGTCTATGGCATCTTGGTTTATCCTATCGGCTATGGGAATTTATCCTATCGCTCCAGCAAGTGGATTTTATGAGCTGGGCATAAGCCTTTTTGATAAGATGAAGGTGAAGCTTTCTTCGGGAAATACTATAGAAATCAGGACTGAAGAAAACTATCCCCACAAGAATTTCGTCAAATATATAAAGGTAGACGGGAAAATCTTAGAAGGTAAAAGAATAAGTCATGAGGACTTTGTAAAAGCAAGGGAGATAGTCTTTAGCTTGAATATACTTCCGGAAGGGATACTATGAAAAGTAAATATTATATAGAAAAAATAGATACTAATCAAAGAAGAATCAATCTTAATAAGTCCTGGAAATTTGCTTTAGGAGATATTCCAGGATTTTACAAGAACTTCTTCGACGATTCTTCCTGGGATTATATAGACCTACCCCACGATTACTCGATAGCTAGACCTTATTCTAAGGCGGGAGAGGCCCAGTCTGCCTATAAGCTCGGAGGAGTGGGGCTTTACAGGAAAAGTTTTATTATAGAGGATAAAAAGAGAGCTAAACTTTCCTTTGATGGAATCTACTGTGATGTAGAAGTTTTCTTAAATGGTAGGAAATTGGCTTGCCACCACCATGGATACAGTCCCTTTCTGATCGATATTACTGATTTCCTTTATTATGATAGGGAAAATATTTTGGCTATCAAAGTTGATAATCCAATTCCTACTAGCCGTTGGTATTCCGGTTCTGGAATTTATAGAGACCTTGATCTCATCCTTACAGACGATATAGCCTTCGATGAAGTTAGGATTGATGATTATGGTTTAGAAGATAAAAAAGGTGAAATCGACCTAGAAATCAGGTCCTTTATTTCAAATAAGAGTAACTTTGATGAAGAAATTAGCCTTGAACATAAGCTTATCTACGAAGACAGACTAGTTGAAAGATATAAATCAGAAGTTTTTTCCATAAAAGCTATGGGAGAAATAGAGCTTAAAGATAGATTTCCTATTTCCTACCCAAGACTTTGGAGCGTGGATAATCCCGAGCTTTACAAGATAGAATCTTTTATAAAATACAAGGGAAAAGTAATTGATAAAGTTACGACCGATTACGGCTTTAGATATTTTACTGCTACAGCTTCTAGGGGATTTTCCCTAAACGGAGAGCCTATAAAGCTAAAGGCAGTCTGCCTCCACCACGATCAGGGGGCTCTTGGGGTGGCCGATTATTATAGGGCAATCCTTAGGCAAGTTCTCCTTATGAAGGATATGGGAGCAAATGCTATAAGAATCACCCATAACCCAGCTAGTAAGAAGTTAATCGATATAGCAAACAATGAGGGCATCCTCCTTATAGAGGAGATATTTGATGGGTGGATTTTGGATAAGAATAATAATTACAAGGATTATTCTAGGTATTTTGCCCAAAAGATTGGGGAAAGTGAGCTTATAAATGCGACTTGCTACATGACTTGGGCAGAATTTGACTTAAAGGAGACCTTAAGAAGAGATTATAATGCCCCATCAATCATAGCCTACTCCTTAGGCAATGAAATTTTGTGCGGGACTAACCAGACTAGGAGCAAGGAATATCCGAGTATTGCCAGAGATTTGATAAGTTGGGCGAGAGAGCTTGACCAGAAGAGATTTCTAACTATAGGAGATAATTCCCTAAGAGATGGCTACGATAAAAACTTAGTTGAAATCGAAGAAGAACTCACAAGATCTAAGGGCCTTGTCGGTCTTAACTATTGCGATGGGGATAAATATGATAAAATCCACAAAGACCACCCTAACTGGATTCTATGGCAGTCAGAATCTGCTTCATCAGTTAACTCTAGGACTTGTTATGATAGGTTGGGAGATGATCTAAGAGAAGATATGCGTCTTACTTCCTATGATGAATCTAAAGTCGCCTGGGGAAATCTTGCAGCAGAAGCCTGGTTTGATGTAATAAACCGCGACTTTGTAATGGGAGAGGCTGTGTGGACGGGCTTTGATTATCTAGGTGAGCCAACTCCCTACAATGGCATAGAAAGGGGAGCACCCTACGGCTTTCCTGCTCCTAGATCTTCTTTTTTCGGCATAGTTGATACAGCGGGATTTCCCAAAGACTCCTACTATCTCTATAGGGCCTTGTGGAATGAAAAAGATACAACGACCCATATCCTTCCTTCCTGGAATGCTAAAGAATTAGGAGATTTGGCAGAAAATGTAGCGATTGTTGTCTACACTAATGCTTCTGCTATTGAGTTGATATTTACTGATGAAGATGGGAATATTAAATCTTTGGGAAAGAAATATATGGAAGAGGTTAGGACTGAAGCGGGCTTTACTTACAAAAAGGTCAAGGGAAAGGAGGGTCCAAGATCTCTTTATATGACTTGGCATATGCCTTATGAGAAGGGAGAGCTCTCTGCCATATCCTTCGACGAAGATGGTAAAATCATAAGAAATACGGTAGGAAGATCTAAGATTAAAACTCTTACTGAAGATACTTTTATAAAGTTAGAGGCCTTTTATCCTTCTATGGGAGAAAATCGAGAGGGAATTAACTTCATTACTATAGACCTTGTAGATAAAGATGGGAATATCAAAACTGGCGCATCAGATGAAATATCTGTAGAAGTATCAGAAAATGCAAAGCTTCTTGCCCTGGATTCAGGACTACAAACTGACTGTCAACCCTTTAAGACTGATAAGAAAAAGGCTTACGGAGGAAGGCTCCTTGCCATAGTTAAGGCAAAAGGTCCCGGTCCTCTTAAGCTTAAAGCCTCTGGCCAAAATTTAAGACAGGCAGAGCTTACAATCCCTGTTTGGGGAGAATTTCACAAAAGATATAGTCTAGTTTATGATAAGTATCTGATAAATTCTTCGCCCGAAGATCTTAATCTTGAAGCCAATAAGAAAATTACATGGAAGCTAATAGAAAAAGGTAAGTATCATAGGACCTATGTGGGAGATTGTGAGAGCGGACCGATCAATACCTACGTCCTAGATATAAAGGGAGAGATGAAGCTAGTAGATTATGAAATGGGAATTTTCGAAGAAGAGCTACCAATCTTTCCTAAATCCCTTCCCCTAGTAGATGAGGAAGGACAAATCTATTATCATGGCAAGGAGATAAGCTATGATGATTTTGATGAGGAAAAATTTAGGAGAGAGGGTTTTGTAAGAACTAGGGCAAGGCTTAAACTCCTAGGGGAAAATTATAAATCTTCTGTTAGTGTAAGAAAGCTAGTAGAAAGATACAGAAAAGATGCCTACATAGAGGATTTCGCCCTAGAAAAAAGGGTTAGTGAAGATGAGATATACTTTGCCTACGATACCCAGCAGATTTTTGGAGAAATTGAGATCTATCCGCAAGGATTTTTTTCTGATTTTAGATTTTTCATAGGAGAAAGTGAGAATGAAGGAAGCTTCAAGGAGATTAGGGCTAATAAGATAGTAAAAGATTCTTCTAAGACTACTTTTACCTTCGAGAAATTTCCTGCAACATTTATCAAAATTATAGGCGATGTAAGAAATATTAGCAAAGTAAGACTTAGGTCTATGAAGATTAAAGTGGAAGAATAGAAGAAGATCTTGGGAATCGGTAGAATATATAGAGAAAGAAAAGAGGTAGTATGGAAGAAAAGAAAAGTTTGTGGCAACTATTTAAGTCCACCCTGTATCTGTCCGCCTTTACCTTTGGCGGAGGTTATGTAATAATTTCACTGATGAAGGATACCTTTGTAGATAAGCTAGGTTGGCTAAAAAAGGACGATATGTTGGATATGACTGCTATTGCCCAGTCGGCTCCTGGAGCTGTCGCTGTAAATGCAGCTGTCGTAGTAGGCTATGAGACTTTTGGCATCTCCGGTATGCTTGTAGCAATCCTTGCGACTATTATTCCGCCCCTAGTGATTATCTCTACGATTTCTGTTTTTTACAAGGCCTTTATAGCCAATAAATTTATAGCGACCTTCCTTAAGGGAATGCAGGCAGGAGTCGCAGCCCTTATCTTTAAGGTAGTCATAGATATGACAAAAGATCTCTTGAAGATAAAGTCCAAAACCCTCCTTCTAGTAATGGCCTTAAGCTTTGTGGCAGGATTTTTCTTTAAGATTAATATTGTCTACATCATCCTAACTTTGATTTTTGTAGGCCTTATTTATTCGTGGAAGAAGAAAGGAGAAAGCCGTGCTTCTTGACTTATATTTGACCTTCTTTAAGGTGGGACTTTTCTCCTTCGGTGGAGGTTACGCTGCCCTTCCTATAATCCAGCAGGAAGTAGTCGGGGCAAATTCCTGGCTAAGTTTGTCTGAGTTTAACGATCTTATTACCATAAGTCAGATGACTCCAGGACCTATTGCCGTAAATTCTGCGACCTTCGTGGGAGTGAGGGTGGCAGGCTTCCTTGGAGGGCTTGTCGCAACCCTAGGTTGTGTGACGCCTTCTGCGATAATCGTTGGAATTTTGGCCTATTTTTACAAAAAATACAAGGACCTAGATTCGATTTCCAATGTCTTATACTTCCTTAGACCTGCTATAATTTCTATGATTTTGATAGCTGGCGTAGATATATTTATGACTGCTTTATTTGATACAAGAGCAATTGCTTTAATGAATCTAGACTATAAGATGCTAGGGCTTTTCGTATTTACCTTAATATTAATGGTCAAAAAGGATATAGATCCTATTAAGCTAATGCTTGCATCTGGAGCTATCTATCTTCTGATAAGTTTGATATAAAATAAGGGACTTGATAAAAAATTTGCATATCGAGTCCTAATTATATATAATAAAAGAAAAGCTTTTCATGAAGAGAAGCAAACAAAGGAGTTTTTATGAAAATCAAATTACCTTATGGCAAAACATTCCAAGAAACAGAAGTTGACGATTCAAGAATCCAAGGGATATTAACATCCCACCTAGAAGAATACCATCCAGAAGATGACCAACTTACAATAGTAAAAAAAGCTATGGCAAGCCCCATCGAATCTAAAAAATTAAAAGAGCTTGCTGTCGGCAAGGATAAGGTTGTCATCCTCATAAGCGATCATACAAGACCAGTTCCAAGTAAATACATACTTCCCCTAATGCTTGCTGAAATCAGAGAGGGAAATCCAGATGCAGACATCACCCTTCTAGTAGCCACAGGCTGCCATAGAAATTCTAAGAAGGAAGAATTGATATTTAAACTAGGCGAAGAGATTTATAATAATGAAAAAATCTACATCCACGACTGCGATGATGAAGACATGCTCGTAACCCTAGACGAAAAGCTTCCTTCAGGTGGAGATATCGTAGTAAATAAAATAGCTGCTGAAGCTGACCTTCTAGTGGCAGAAGGCTTTATAGAGCCACACTTCTTCGCAGGATTTTCTGGAGGAAGAAAGTCAGTTTTCCCTGGCTGCTGTTCTAGAAAGGCTGTAATGTACAATCACAACTCAGAATTTATCGACAGTCAATACTCAAGAACAGGAAATCTCGAAAACAATCCAATCCACAAGGACATGGTTGCAGCAGCCAGAGCCCTAGGACTTTGCTATGTAGTTAATGTTGTTATAAACTCCGAAAAGAAAGTAATTCACGCAGTAGCAGGTGATCTCGAGAAGGCTCACGAGGCTGGAACAGATTGGCTAAAGGATAAGGCTGGAGTTGAAAGAAAAGAAGCAGACATAGCCATAACATCAAACGGCGGCTATCCACTTGACCAAAACATCTATCAAACAGTTAAGTCAATGACAGCAGCAGAAGCGACCCTTAAAGATGACGGAGTAATCATAGTTTGTTCAGAATCAGGAGATGGTACTGGAGGAGATGCCTTCCACAATGCCTTCCTAGAAGAAAGAGACATAGAAAAGCTATACAAAGGCTTCCTAGATACACCAAAAATTGAAACAATCCCAGACCAATGGGAATCACAAATCCTATGTAGGATTCTCCTAAAGGCAAAGGCAGTAATTTACGTATCAGATTACGATTCTAAAATCCTAGAAGACTTCCACTTTATCCCAGTCAAAACTCTAGACGAAGCAATGGAAAAAGCGAACGAGTTAATGGGCAAAGACAGCACAGTTACAGTTATACCAGACGGTATTGCAGTTATAGTAAAATAAAAAATTAAGCCGGCTTATAAGGCTCGTCATTTTTTAAAAGAGTAAAAAACAATTTATAGTGGTAAAAAACAATTCTAAGGCGTATAATAGTTGTGACTAAAAGAGTAAAGTTCAACATGTTGGACACATAAAAAGACTGGAGTAGCCGCTCCAGTCTTTTTTTGGGCTAGTTACTATCTTTATTGCCGTTTCCATCTAGCCACTTGCAGATGTAGTGACTAAGTACACCTGCCATGATAGAAACTGTCAAAGAGTAAAGTAAATTATCCATGTTAGACACCCCCTTTCTGTTACCAGTCTGGGGATAGTAACAATTTAATTATACTCTATAATTGATTATAAGAATTATAATTTTAAAACTTTAGTAATTATGCTTCATATTTTGCGCTTTAAGCGTTTTTAATGTTAAATGCATAATTGTATTGGTAATATCAGTCTTAATTTATCAGATTATAAATATAGTTTAAAAACAAGTCTATATATGTTTATGTATATGTTTAGAGAAAAAAATCCAGTTTTTCTTGTTGAAATTTTCCACATACAAGATTGAGTACATTAAAGTTTTCCAAGCATTAGATCTTAGAAAATTAAAAATAAATTAACTTATAGTATAGTAATCCAAAGAGTAAAGATAAAAGGAGATTTTATGCAAAAAAAGTGGTGGCAGAAGGAAATTGTTTATCAGATTTATCCTAGGTCTTTCAAGGACTCGAACAATGACGGGATAGGAGATATTAGGGGAATTGTTGAAAAACTTGATTACTTGAAGGACTTGGGCATTACTATGATTTGGCTTTGCCCGATTTATAAGTCCCCTATGGCCGACAATGGTTATGACATTTCTGATTATTTCGATATCAATGAAGAGTTTGGCAACATGGAAGACTTTGATCTTTTGGTTGAAGAAGCGAAAAAAAGAGATATCAAGGTCATGATGGACCTTGTCCTAAACCACACTTCCAACGAACATGAGTGGTTTAAGGAGGCGATATCAGATAAGGATAGTCCTTACAGGAATTATTATATCATCAAAGAAGGGAAAGAGCCTCCAAACAACTGGAGATCAATCTTTGGTGGATCTACCTGGACTAAGATTGATGGAGAAGATACCTATTATTTCCACTCCTTTGCCAAGGAGCAGCCAGACCTTAACTGGGAGAACCCTAAGCTTAGGGAAGAAGTAATCAATATCGTCAATTTCTGGATTGATAAGGGAATAACAGCCTTTAGAATGGATGCGATTAACCATATCAAGAAAGACCCATCCTACAAAAGTGGAGATCCAGACGGGGCTGATGGCAGAGTTTCTGTCGTAAAATTCGGTAGAAATCAAGAGGGAGTTGAAGATCTCATAAGGATCCTTTCAGATAACACCTTCAGAATTCACGATTCGATGACTGTTGGCGAGACTGCTGGTCTTTCTTATGACAAGTATGCAAACTACATCGGTGATGATGGGGTATTTTCTATGGTCTTTGACTTTATCCCAGCAAACTTTGACGTGGTTGAAGAAACCTGGTACAAGAGACTTGACTGGAAAGTAAGTGACTTTAGAAAGTCAATTTTCGATAGCCAAGAGTCCATCCAAAAATATGGCTGGTCAGCAAACTTCATTGAAAACCACGACCAACCAAGAGCTACTACTAAGATCTTAAGGGAAAAGGACGAGGATATCGATGCTATAAAGATGCTTGGAGGAATATATTTCTTCTTTAGGGGAACTCCTTATATCTATCAAGGCCAAGAGCTCGGTATGAAAAACTTCGTAAGAAAATCACCAGACGACTTCCAAGACATCCAATCCATAGACTCTTATAAGAGGTCACTTGAGGAAGGCTTTAGCGAGAAGGAAGCCCTCTACTTCACCAACCTCAGGAGTAGGGATAACCCAAGAGTTCCTTTCGCCTGGACTAATGAAAAGTACGGAGGATTCTCAGAAACTAAACCTTGGCTTGCCATGGCCTACGAAAATCCTAAGATAAATGCTGAGGATGAGGAAAAGGATAAGGATTCTGTCCTAAACTTCTACAAGAAAATGATAGACTTTAGGCAAAATAGCCAGTATTCTGATATCCTAATCTATGGAGACTTCAAGCCTTTGGAAGGTTTTGATGAGGAGATAATAGCCTACGAAAGAATCCTAGATGGTAAAAATCTAGAAATTATCGCCAACTTCTCAGATGAAGAAAGGAAAATAGAAGCAAGGGGTAAGGATATAATCTTTTCAAATTCAAGGGGAGAATTAGAAGAAGATAAGCTAAGTTTAAGTCCCTATGGCTTTGTAATCTTAAAGAATAAAAATAATAAATAACAAGAAGAAAACGCAAAATCCACTGTCTTACAAGCCTTGGTTTTGCGTTTTGCTTTAATTCTAGAAATCTTCAAAAAACATTTGACATTCCTTTGACTAAGTGTTATATTAATATCAGAAGAGGTTGTAAGCGATTACAATAAGAGATTATTTATGAAATCTCTTAAAAATTTTTAGAACAAATTGCAACCGCTTACAATAAATTTTGATTCATCAGATATTTTAGGAGATCAAGAAATTTTACAAGATACGAAACGATTAGGGTATAAGAGTAATAGGAAGCTTTAGCAATTAAAATGGAGGAGTTTATGGAACTAAAACTAGAGAACTTAGATCAAATTCTAGAAAAAGTGGACAAGGGTCCAAAATATGACGTAAAAAAGCTTAGAGAAGAATCAATCAAGGATCCAAAATGGCTCGCTTTTGGTTCAGGTAATATCTTTAGAGGATTTATCGCAAGAGTAAACCAAGACGCAATAAATGCAGGCAAGGAAGATCGTGGAATTTCTGTTGTAGAAACCTTCGATGAAGAAATAATCGAAAAAATCTACAAACCATACGACAACTTAGCCCTATCAGTTACTCTTCACAAGGATGGTAATTTCGATACAAACTTAATAGCCAACCTAGTTGAAGCTCTAACTCTTAAGGATATGACAAGAATTAAAGAAATTGCCACAAATCCTAATCTTGAATTAATGAGCTTTACTATTACAGAAAAAGGTTACAACCTCTACGGTTCAGATGGAAATCTTATGGGAGTAGTTAGGGAAGATCTTGAAAATGGTCCAGATGCTAGTAAGCACCTTATGAGCATTGTAACCGCTTTACTAAACCTAAGATATAAGGAAAATGGCAAGGCCCTAACCCTTCTTTCAATGGATAATGCAAGTCACAACGGAGATTTAGTTAAAAACTCAGTTATGCTTATAGCTAAGGCTTGGCTAGAAAAAGGCTTCGTGGAAGAAGGATTTATCAAATATCTAGAAGAAAAAATTGCCTTCCCACTTTCTATGATCGATAAGATCACACCAAGACCTGCAGAAGATGTTCAAAAACACCTAGAGGCTCTTGGATTTAGTGGAATGGAAACTGTGGTAACAGACAAGGGCTCCTATATAGCAGGTTTTGTGAACTCAGAAGAAGCTGAGTATCTCGTTATCGAAGATAGTTTCACAAACGGCAGGCCAGCTTTCGAAGAAGGCGGAGTATACATGGCAGATAGGGACACTGTAAACAAGGTTGAAACAATGAAGGTTACAACTTGCCTAAATCCACTTCACACAGTGCTTGCAACTTATGGTTGTGTACTGGGTCATACAAAGATATCAGAAGAGATGGAAGATACTGAACTTGTTAAGCTAATTAAGAAAATCGGCTATGACGAAGGCCTTAAGGTTGTAGTGAATCCAGGAATCATCGATCCAAAAGACTTCATCGACGAAGTAATCAATGTAAGATTCCCAAACAAGTTCATGCCAGATACACCACAAAGAATCGCAACAGACACATCACAAAAGATTCCTGTAAGATTTGGACAGACTATAAAAGGTTATATGAATGATGAGAATCTCGATGTGGCTGACCTTAAGTTTATCCCACTTGCCCTAGCTGGTTGGTTGAGATATCTTCTAGGAGTAAATGATGAAGGAGAATCTTTCGAGCTTTCAAACGATCCTATGATGGATTATCTAAAAGAAAGTCTTGAAGGAATCAAATTAGGAGACTTCAAGGAAACTGAAGGACTAAAAGATTTACTAAGAAATGAAAAAATCTTTGGAGTAAATCTTGAAGAAGTTGGACTTTCAGAAATAGTTACAAAATATTTTGAAGAATTGTCACATGGCCCTGGAAGTGTAAGAGCTACACTTAAGAAATATCTAGCATAATCAAGGAGATACGCTTATGAAAATGACATTTAGACACTACGGAAATGACGATCCAATCTCACTAGAATATATCGCACAAATTCCTGGAGTTACAGGAGTTATGGTTATGATGAACGAATGGGAAGCAGGAGAAGTTTGGGAGAAGGATGTTTTCCAAGAATACGTTGATAAGTGCCACGCAGTAGGCCTTGATTGTGAAATCATCGAATCAATCAACGTCCACGAAGATATTAAGATGGGTCTTCCAACAAGAGATAAATATATCGAAAACTACAAAGAGTCCCTAAGAAACGTTGCGGCTTGCGGTGTAAAGACAGTAATCTACAACTTCATGCCAGTATTTGACTGGGTTAAGACAGAATTATACAAGGAGCTTCCTGATGGATCTAATACCCTTGCCTTTGACCAAGCCAAGGTAGAAGGCCTTTCTCCAAGAGATATGGTAAATGAAATCCTCGACGGAGCAGGAAACTTCGAACTACCAGGCTGGGAGCCTGAAAGACTCTCTCAACTAGAGGATGTTCTTGAAAAATACAAGGATATTGACGAAGACAAATTAAGAGAAAACTACAAATACTTCCTTGAAGCAATAATCCCAACATGTGAAGAAGTAGGAATCAAGATGGCAGTTCACCCAGACGATCCAGCTTGGCCAATCTTCGATATCCCAAGAATCACATCAACTCCAGAAGATCTAGAAAAAATTGTAAACCTAGTAGATTCTCCATCAAATACCCTATGTATTTGTACAGGATCATTGGGATCTAGAGTTGAAAATGACGTAGCTAAAATAATCGGAGACTTCGCTAAAAGAGGCAAAATAGGAGCGATTCACGCTAGAAACATCAAGTTTACCGGCGAGAAACAATTCTACGAATCAGCTCACCTTTCTAAGTGCGGTTCATTAGATATGTACGCTATAATGAAAGCTCTATACGATGCTGATTTCGACGGCTACCTAAGACCAGACCACGGAAGAATGATCTGGGGCGAAGAAGGAAGAGCAGGCTATGGACTCTACGACAGAGCCCTAGGAGTTGCCTACCTCAACGGTCTATGGGAAGCTATAGATAAAAATAACAAATAGATAATTAAGTTTTTAGACAACTACGAACATAAACCTTTGGTGGTGAGGCTTTTCTTAGGAGAAGTCCTCACTTCATCCGAGGAAATTCTTTTACCTATAATAGACAAAAAATTAACTAAGAATATAAAAATTAACTAAGAATAAAAGAAAGGAAAACCAATGAAATTCATGACAGAAGACTTTATGCTCCATAATGACTTTGGGAAGAAACTCTATCACAATTATGCGGCTAAGATGCCAATATTTGACTTCCACTGTCACCTTGAAGCTAAGGAAATTTATGAAAACAAAAATATTCCTTCAATAACTGAAGCTTGGCTCGGTGGAGACCACTACAAGTGGAGAGTAATGAGAGCTTGCGGTGTTGAGGAAAAATACATCACAGGTGATGGAGAAGATTTCGAAAAGTTTGAAAAGTATGCGGAAATCATGCCATATCTTATAGGAAATCCAATATATCACTGGACTCACCTAGAACTTAAGAGCTTCTTTGGCATAGAAGAGTGTCTTAACAAGGAAAATGCCAGAGAAATTTATGATAAGTGTAACGAACTTCTAGCAAAAGATGAATTTAGACCAAGAGGACTAATTGAGATGAGTAATGTTGCTGCAGTTTGTACAACCAATGATCCTATAGATGATCTTAAATATCACGAGCTTCTGGCCAAAGATAACTTCAAAGTAAAAGTTCTTCCAGCCTTTAGACCAGATAATGCCCTATACATCGAAAAAGATAGCTTCAAGAGCTATATGGGAGATCTTTCTAAGGCTAGTGGAGTAGAGATTACAAACTTTACAGATATCAAAAAGGCCCTAAAGGCAAGAATGGACTTCTTTAACGAGCACGGAGCTAAGGCAAGCGATCAAGCCTTCAAATACATCCCACATAGAAGATGTGATGAAGAAATCCTAAATAAAATAGTTCAAAAGAAACTAAATGGAGAAGACATTAGCCTAGAAGAGGAAGAAGCCTACAAGACAGAGCTTGTAATCTTCCTTGCCAAAGAATACAAAAACCTAGACTGGGCTATGGAAATCCATGTTGGAGTAATCAGAAACAATTCCAAGCTAATGTTTGAAAAGCTTGGAGCTGACGTTGGTGGAGATAGCCAAAACGACCTAAACTTCGCAGAAAATCTTGCGGACCTACTTTCTGATTTTGAAGAAAACGAAGGCCTTCCAAGAACTGTAATATTCCCACTTAATCCAAAAGACCAATTCCCAATTGCTACAGTTGGAGGATCCTTTAACAGGGCTAATCCTGATGGTATGCAAAATATCCAACTTGGAACAGCTTGGTGGCATCTTGACCACAAGGATGGAATGATAGAGCAAATGAAAGTATTCTCAAGCGTTGGAGTCCTCTCCAAATTCATAGGAATGCTAACAGACTCAAGAAGCTTCTTGTCCTACCCAAGACACGAATACTTCAGAAGAATCCTCTGCAACTTCATAGGAGAATTAGTAGAAAAAGGCGAATATCCAGCTGACGAAGAATTCTTAGGAAAAGTTGTAGAAGATATTTGTTACAACAACGCAAGAAAATACATCAAAATAGATTTGTAAAAGAAAGAAGGAAAAATGAGCAAAGTAGAAACAATCAGCCAAGTCCTAGACTTAGGAATCGTACCAGTAGTAAGAGCAAACTCAGCAGACGAAGCAATCGAATACTGCAAAGGACTAATCGATGGAGGAATCAACACCCTAGAAGTAACCTTCACAATCCCAAACGCAATCGAAGTCTTCCAAAGAATCCAAAAAGAACTCCCAGCTGACACCCTACTCGGAGCAGGAACAGTCCTAGACCCAACAACAGCAAGACTTGCCATAATGAATGGAGCAAAATTCATAGTAAGCCCATCATTTGACAAAGAAGTAGCCAAAATGTGTAACATCTATAACATCCCATACATGCCAGGCTGCGTAACACCAGCTGAAATGCTAGAAGCCTACAAATACGGAGTAGACATCATAAAACTATTCCCAGGTTCCCTAACAGGCCCATCCTACGTAAAAGCAATCCACGGCCCATACCCACACTTCCAAATCATGCCAACAGGTGGCGTAAGCCTAGACAACCTAGAAGACTGGTTTAAAGCAGGAGTCGTAGCAGTAGGAGCAGGCTCAAACCTAGTAAAAGGCAGCAAAGAAGAGATCACCCAAAAAGCAAAAGAATATCTAGAAAAAATAGCGGAGGTAAGAAAATAATGAGTAAAAAAGTAGTAACCCTAGGCGAAATAATGCTAAGACTATCCACACCAGGATACGAAAGATTCGTCCAAGCAGAAAGCTTTGATGCAATCTACGGAGGCGGAGAAGCAAACGTAGCAGTATCTCTAGCCAACTACGGCTTCGATGCCCACTACGTAACCAAACTACCAAAACATGAAATCGGCCAAGCTGCAGTAAACGCCCTAAGAAGATACGGAGTAAACACAGACTACATCGTAAGAGGCGGAGACAGAGTAGGAATCTACTACTCAGAAACAGGCGCATCAGCCAGACCATCCAAAGTAATCTACGACAGAAGTAACTCTGCCATAGCAGAAGCAAAAGCAGACGAATTCGACTTTGACGAAATCTTCAAAGACGCAGCATGGTTCCACACATCAGGCATAACACCTGCCATCTCAAAAGAAGGTGCAGAAATCACCAAAAAAGCCATGCAAGCAGCTAAAAAAGCAGGAGCTAAAATATCAATCGACCTAAACTACAGAGCCAAACTCTGGAGCCCAGAAGAAGCCCAAAAAGTAATGAAAGATCTAATGCAATACGTAGACGTCTGCATAGGAAACGAAGAAGACGCATCATTATGCTTAGGCTTTACTCCAAAAGGGCTAGATGTAACAAGCGGCAAACTAGACGTAGAAGGCTACCACGAAATCTTCAAACAAATGAAAGAAGAATTCGGCTTTGAAATGATCGCCTCATCCTTAAGAGAATCATACTCAGCAAGTGACAACGGCTGGTCAGCCCTAATCTATGACGGCAAAGACTTCCACCAAGCTCCACAATACGACGTAAGAATCGTAGACAGAGTAGGAGGGGGAGACAGCTTCGCAGCAGGCCTAATCACAGGACTCCTAGATGGTAAAAGCCCTGCAGATGCCCTAGACTTCGGAGTTGCAGCAAGTGCCCTAAAACACACAATCAAGGGAGACTTCAACCACATGTCAAGAGAAGAAGTAGAAAACCTAGTAGGTGGAGACGCATCTGGTAGGGTTCAAAGATAAGAAAGAGAAAATATCTTTAGGGAGGATACTCCCTTCCTAAAGATTATTTTTTAATAAAATGGAAAACGATTATCAATAAAGAGTTAATAAATTTAGGAGGATAAAGTGGCTGATAGAAAATTAAAATTTGGAATCATTGGATACGGAACAGAAGGATCAATGTATGGAAAGTTCATATCTGAAGGAATGGTAGAGAATGTAGAAGTAGTTGCAGTTTGTGATATTGATGAGGAAAAGCTTGAAAAAGCAAAAGAAGTTTTTCCAGAAGCAAAACTTTATGAAGACTACAAGGAAATGATCGATAGCGGCAAAGTAGAAGGAATCGTAACATGCGTACCTCACTATCTTCACCCAGAAATGGCAATTTATGGCTTAACTCATGGGGTAAATGTACTTAACGAAAAACCAGCTGGTGTTTATACAAAGCAAGTAAAAGAACTTAACGAAGTCGCAGAAAAATCTGATAAGGCTTATGCCCTATTCTTTAACCAAAGAACAAATCCACTATACAGAAAGCTAAAAGAAATCCTCGATTCAGGAGAACTTGGACCAATAAGAAGAACAAACTGGATCATCACAACATGGTGGAGACCAGATGCATACTACAAGCAATCTGACTGGAGAGCTACCTGGGGAGGCGAAGGTGGAGGAGTTCTTGTAAACCAAGCACCACACCAATTAGACCTTATCCAATGGATGACTGGAGCACCTGATAGAGTATACTCAAACGTTCAATATGGTTACCAAAGAGATATAGTTGTAGATGATCAAGTACACTTTATTATGGAATATGACGATGGTAGGACTGGAGTTTTTGTAACCGGTACCAACGAAATAATCGGTACAGATAGATTAGAAATCGTATGTGACGGCGGAAAAATTGTCGTAGATGATTCTAAGAAGGCAACAATCTACAGACTCAAAGAAACAGAAAATGATCTAAACGCTAGAATGACAATAGATGATGTGAAGATGCTCTTTGCAGGTCAAATGAAGATGGATGACTTATTTGAAACAGAAGTCATAGAAGAAAACTCTGTTTGGGGTGGTCAACACTGTGAAGTTTTAAGAAACTTTGCGGCTCACATTCTCGATGGAGAAGAACTTCTTGCAAATGGTGCAGAAGGAATCAATGGAGTAAGACTTGCTAACGCAGTACACCTTTCAAGCTGGTTAGGTAAGCCTGTATCAGTTAAGGACTTTGACGATGATCTTTATCTAGAGCTTCTCAACGAAAAAATCAAAGAAGAAGGAAAATTCGAAGAAAGAAAGTAGGATTTTATGCTAAAAGTTGGAGTTATTGGACTTGGAACAGTTTCACCTATCCACTTGCTTTCAATAAACAATTCTCCCTATGCCAAGCTTGTTGCAGTATGTGATATAAACAGTAATAGGGCTAAGGAGAAATGCGAACAAACTCATTGTGAAATTATTCCTTCATATACTGACTATAAGGAAATGATAGAAAAGGAAGATTTGGATGTACTTCACATCACTCTTCCTCACTATCTTCACGCAGAAGTTTCAAAATATGCCTTATCCAAGGGACTCAATGTATTTTGTGAAAAACCTGTGGATATAAGCTACGAAAAAACCAAGGACTTATATGATTTCTACCAAGCTTATAAGGGAAAACAAAAACTCGGAATCTGTTTTCAAAATAGATACAACAAGTCAGTAGTAAGACTTAAAGAAATATTAGAAGAAAATGAGGAAGAAGTATTTGCTGTAAAAGGCTTGGTGACCTGGTATAGGAACATGGATTATTACAAACAAGCACCATGGAGGGGAAATCTCAAAGAAGCAGGAGCTGGAGTAATAATAAATCAAGCCATCCATACCCTAGACCTAATGGCCTATGTAACAGGCAAAGATTGGAAGAGCCTTACAGCTACCATGTCTAAGTTAATGAATAAGGAAGTTGAGGTAGAAGATACTGCCAACGCCTTTATCAAATATGAAGATGGAGTAAATGGACTTTTCATAGCGACTAATGCCTATTCGATTACAGATTCAATAGAATTACAAGTTATAAGTAAAAATGAAAAATACACTATCAAAGAAAATAGGCTCTTTAATAGAAATCTAGAATGTTTGGCAGAAGATGAGAAAAGCGATGCCACCAAGGATTATTATGGTGCAGGACATGAGACCCTAATTAATAAATTTTACAAGGCTATAATAGACGGTACAGATGACTATTGTGATCTTCACGATGCTATGGAGACAATGGAGATTATTCAAGCCATAATAGATTCATCAAATGAAAACAAAGAAGTTAAAAAAGAGGAGATTATCAATGACTAAAATAGGAGTACAAGCTTCAACAGTAGTAGATTCATTCAAGGAAATAGGACCTTACGAAACCTTCAAGAAACTTTCAGAAATAGGATATAAATCTGTAGAAGTGTCTCAAGTAGAAACTAGTAAGGAAAACATCGACCAAATCATAAAAGCATGCAAAGATTTCGATATGGAAGTTGCTGCAATGTCAGCAGCCCTTGAACCAATGTTTCCTGGTCAAGAAAGTCTTGAAACAGATTATGACAAGATAGTAGCAGATTGTAAGGCAGTAGATACAGACCTACTTAGAATCGGTATGCTCCCATTTGACAAAATGGCAAATCTTGATAAGGCTATTGAATTTGCTAAAAAAGCTAATGAATATGCTTTAAAACTTAAGGAAGATGGAATCAAACTCTATTATCATAACCACCATATCGAATTTGTAAAATACGATGGAAAATACCTCCTTGACATAATAAGTGAGAATGCTCCAGAACTTGGCTTTGAGCTAGATGTTCACTGGGTACAAAAGGGTGGAGAAAATCCAGTAAATATCCTTAAAAAATACTCAGGAAAGGTAGAACTTGTTCACTTAAAGGATTACGAAGTTATGCCTTTGACAATGGATGATCTAAAACTTATGCAAGAAGATCAAGCTGCCTTTAGAACTGCCTTCGACAATAGGGCAAGGTTTGCCCCACTAGGCCAAGGCTCATTACCACTTAAGGAATGTGCAGACCAAGCCATAGAGTCTGGTTGTAGATACTTACTGGTAGAACAAGACTTTTCCTACGGCAGAGATCCTTTCGAAGAGCTAAAAATATCTTACGATTGGCTTATAGATAATGGATATGGAGATTTATTCTAATGGCTATTAACAAAAAGGATGGAATGAACTATGCACCTAAGGGCTCTGCTAATAAAGTAGTTGATCCTGGCGAATTTAAGGTCGGAGTGGGAGCCCTAGACCATGGCCATATTTATGGCATGTGCAACGGACTTAAGGAAGCTGGTGCAGAGATAGTTTATGTCTATGATAAAGACCCTAAAAAAATCGAAGAATTTCAAGAGAAATTTCCAGAAGCCAAAGCTGTAAATTCAGTAGATGAAATCTTAAATGATCCTGAGATAAAGATGCTTGCGGCAGCAGCAATCCCAAATCTAAGATCAGCCTTAGGTAACAAGGCTATGAAAGCCGGAAAGGATTATTTTACCGACAAAACTGGCTTTACTAGCCTAGATCAGCTAGAAGAAACGAAAAAAGTTGTAGAAGAGACTGGAAGAAGATATTTTGTTTACTTTTCAGAAAGACTTCATGTTGAAGGAGCAATATTTGCTGGAAAGCTTATTGAAGAAGGAAGAATCGGAAGAGTCATCCAAGTAACAGGCTTTGGACCTCATAGTCTCAACAAGGAAAGTAGACCAGACTGGTTTTTCAAAAAAGATCAATATGGCGGAATTTTGACAGATATAGGAAGCCATCAAATAGAACAATTCCTATATTACACTGGAAATAAAGATGCAAAAGTCCTTCACAGCAAGGTCGCAAACTACGACAACCCTGATACACCAGAGCTAGAAGATTATGGTGATGCTACCCTTGTTGGAGAAAATGGAGCAACATTCTTCTACAAGGTGCATTGGTTCTCACCAAAGGGTCTTTCAACATGGGGTGATGGTAGAACATTTATAACAGGGACTAAGGGTTCAATCGAAGTAAGAAAATATACCAATGTTGCAACGAATGCTACAGGAGATCATGTATTTTTGGTAGATGAAAACGGAGAAGAGCATTTTGAAGTAAATGGCAAAGTAGGATTTCCATTTTTCGGAGAGATGATACTCGATTGTATCAATGGCACAGAAAATGCAATGACACAAGAGCATATATTCAAGGCACAAGAGCTATGCTTAAAATGCCAAGAAGAAGCTATAGTAATAGATTAAATTAGAGAGAGAAAAATGCAAAAAAATGTAAAGCCTTTTGGCATGAGAGATAAATTAGGCTACATGTTTGGTGATTTGGGCAATGGATTCTCCTTTGCCCTATCATCAGTATTCTTTATGAAATTCTACACTGACGTTATGGGAGTTAGCCCAGCCAGTGTAGGTCTCATGATGCTATTAGCAAAAATAATAGATGCCTTTACCGATGTTGGTATGGGCCAAATAGTCGATAGAACACCACCAACTAAGGATGGAAAGTTCCTTCCTTGGATTAGAAGAATAGCAGGACCGGTTGCTCTTGCAAGTTTTCTCCTATATCCTACATATTTCAAAGATATGTCTATGGCCTTTAAGATGGTATGGATGTACGGAACATACATACTTTGGGGATCTATTGCATACACTGCTATAAATATTCCTTATGGATCAATGGCATCAGCAGTTTCAGAAAACCCTGACCATAGAACCCACCTTTCTACATGGAGAACAATAGGTAGCCAAGCTGGAAACTTCATTATAGCTGTAATTGGACCTATGTTTGTTTACTATACTGATCAAAATGGACATGAACTCCTATCAGGTAACAAGATGACGATATTTGCTCTTGTTTGTTCAATACTTGCAATTATAACCTACATGCTCTGTTTTAAGCTAACGACTGAAAGAGTAAAGATTCCAAGAAGTGAGGAGAAATTTTCTTTCTTAGAGACTTTCAAAGTAATGTTTTCATCACGTGCTCTAATAGGATTGATACTTGCATCACTATTTTTCCTATTATCAGTAATGGCAGTAAGCGGGATGAACTCATACCTATATCCAAACTACTTCCAAAATGTCAAAGCGATGAGTTTTGTAGGAACAAGTCAGATGGTAATCACTTTGCTCATGGCAACAGTTGTACCAAAACTTTCGGCCAAATTTGGTAAAAAAGAAGTAACTGTATTTGGATTAAGCTTATCAGCCATAAGTTATTTGCTAGCTTATTTCTTACAAACATCAAATGTTAAGACTTTTATATTCTTTGTGATACTTTTCCAAATAGGAACTGCCTTCCAAGGAATAACAAGTTGGGCTATGATAATAGACGTTATAGATGACCTTGAAGTAAATAAGGGCAGAAGAGATGATGGAGCAATCTATGGGGCCTTCTCATTTTCGAGAAAGCTAGGCCAAGCAGCAGCATCTGGTCTTACAGGATTCTTGCTTACAGCTATAAATTATAGCGTAGAAAGTAAGTTTGACCCACAAGTAACAGCAGGAATATATAATATTTCAACTTTACTTCCAGCAGTTACTCTTATTTTAGCTACTCTAGCATACCTAGTGATCTATCCATTAAATAGACAGAAGGTATATGATAATGCTAAATATTTACACGAAAAAAGATTAAAATCAGGAGAATAATATGCAGAAAAATGTAAAGCCTTTTGGCTTAAAAGATAAGATTGGTTATGCAGCAGGAGATGTTGCAAACAACTTCACCTTTACCCTTGTTAGTAGTTTTCTGATGATATTTTATACTAACGTATGGGGGATAGATCCAAAACTTGTTGGAGGATTATTCTTTCTTTCGAGAATAATTGATGCCTTTACTGATGTTGGTATGGGAACAATCGTAGATAAGTTTCAGGGAAATAAAGACGGAAAGTTTAGACCATTTATCAAATGGGGAGCAATACCAGTAGCAATCGCAGGATTCTTGCTCTTCCAATCAGGACTTAAAGATTTACCAATGGGAACAAAAATAGTGATAATGTATGCAACCTACATCCTTTGGGGATCACTTTGCTACACCTTCATTAACATCCCATATGGATCAATGGCTTCAGCAATAACATCTGATGCAGATCAAAGAACAGAGCTTTCAACATTTAGAACTCTAGGAGCAACAGTAGCAGGTCTTATAATTGGATTTGTTACTCCATATCTAATTTATCAGAAAGTTCCTGGTCAAGCTGATATCCTATTAGAAAATAGATTTCCGCTTGTAGCTGGAATCTACGGAATACTAGCTATTATTTCTTATTTTATTTGTTACTCCTTCTGTACTGAAAGAGTAGACATAGAAAGAGAATCAGCTGGTCCAAAAGAAAACGCCCTTAAGGGAATCGGTAATGTTATTAATAAAAGATCTCTCTTATCAATCATAGTAGTCTCTATATGCCTACTTCTTGGAATGCTTTTAGTTGGTTCAATGAATATCTATGTATATTCCACCTACTTCCAAGATACAACTGGAATGGCTCTAGCCGGTCTTTGTGGTACAGTTCCAATGCTATTTACAGCTCCGATGGCTATGAAACTTGGACAAAATATTGGTAAGAAAGAAGCATCATCTATAGGCCTTATAGGTGCAGGTGTAACTTACTTTATACTTTTCATCTTAAAACTTGAAAATATGTACCTATTCCTAGCTGGAACTGTTATAGCTTATATATTCCTAGGAATATTTAACACCCTAACTTGGGCCATGATTACAGACGTAATCGATGACTTGGAAATCAAAAATGGAGTAAGAGATGATGGAAAAGTTTACGCTATTTACTCATTTGCAAGAAAGTTAGGCCAAGCCTTTGCTGGAGGACTTGGTGGATTTGCAGTAGCTTCAGTAGGATATGTTGCAGGAGCTGCGACACAAACAGCAGAAGTTGCTCAGGGAATATATAATGTAGCGACACTAATACCAGCTATAGCCCTAGGACTTGGTGGATTAGTAGTATTTTTAATCTATCCACTCGATAGAAAAACTGTAGAGAAAAACAATAATACTCTAGCGGAAAAAAGAGCTCAATTATAATAATACAAAAGTCTTAATTTTCAAAAGATAAGAGCTATAAATTTAAAGAAAAGCCTCCAAGAAATTGGAGGTTATTTTTCCAATACCTTAGGGTAAATTTATAAGGAAATAGGAGGAAGATATGACAGAGCAATTAAAACTAGAAGTAAGAAATAAAAAACTAATCGAAAATGAAGGGTTTAAGTTTAAGGACTTAAATGGAAATGGAGTCCTTGATCCATACGAAGATTGGCGTCTGCCATCAAGCGTTCGTGCCAAGGATCTTGCTTATAGGATGACTATAGAAGAGCTTTGTGGCAATATGATGATTAAGTCCCAAAGAATGGGTCTTGCCCAAGAAGATAAAGAAAAAACAAGCCATAATGGTCTTCTTGATGAGGAAGTTTACGAGGATAAAAATATCTTTATAGGTCAGATTAACCACGGTTCAACAGGACACATAATTGACAAAAACCTACGCCATTTTATCTTAAGAGATAACTTCTCAGAAGAAGAAATAGCAGAGTGGACTAATGCAATGAATGAAGTAGCCGAAAGCTCAAGGCTAGGTATTCCTGTTATTATTGCCTCAAACTCAAGGAACGAAAATGCTGAAAGAACCTTTGGTATGAACGATGCTGTAGGAGTATTTACAACCTATCCATCAACCCTAGGACTTGCAGCAGCCTATCTTGGAGATAAGGCTAGAAACTACCATCCTGATGGAGATTATGAATACTCAATCTTTAAGGAGTTTGGAGAAATAGCAAGAGACGAATGGAAATATTCTGGTCTTAGAAAAGGCTATATGTATATGCTTGATACGGCTACAGATCCTAGATGGCAAAGATTTTATGGAACCTTGGGTGAAGATACAGACCTTATTACAAAGGCAGGAGAAGACTTGATCGAAGCCTTCCAATCAGATGAGCTAAACAGCGAATCAGTTGCCCTTACTATGAAACACTTCCCAGGAGGAGGAGCTAGAGAAAATGGCTTTGACCCACACTACAAGGAAGGAAAATTCAACGTATATAGAACTCCTGGTTCACTAGAAAAATACCACCTACCACCATTTAAGGCAGCTGCTGAGAAAAAAGTATCATCAATCATGCCTTACTACTCAATCCCTGCCCACGACAAGTCAGCAGTCCAAAACTATAAGGGAAGCAAGATTCCTTTTGAACCAGTTGGATTTGCCTTTAACCAATACTTTATCCAAGATATCCTAAGAGATGATATGGGCTTTAAGGGCTACATCAACTCAGACTCAGGAATACTAGATAACATGGCATGGGGGATGATGCATTTAGAAAAACAAGACCGTGCAGCTTGTGCTGTAAATAATGGGGTTGACCTAATATCTGATACCAATGAAGTAGAATGGATAATAAAAGCCTATGAAGAAGGTAAAATTAGTCGAGAAAGATTAATCGAAGCAAATATTAGACTCCTTACAGAAATGTTTGACCTAGGCCTATTCGATGACAAAACTTATGTTGACCCACAAAAGGCAAAAGACTTTGTAGCAGATGAAGATAATAAGAAAAAAGCCTACTCTGCTCACCAAAGATCTGTAGTACTGCTCAAAAACAAAGACAATACCCTACCTATGAAGGATAAGGCTAAAGTTCATGTAGATTTCCTCCACAAGGAAGCTGATAAGGCAGAAACATTTAGGAAAGAAGCTATCGAAGATCTAAAAGAAAGAGAAGATATAGAAATTGTAGAAGATGCGAAAGAAGCAGAATATATTTTTGTACAAATCACACCAAAATCAGGTAACTATTTTTCTGCAACTCCAGGCCTTCTAGAACTTGATCTTTGTGAAAACAAAACAAATAAGGCGATAGATGGTACACAATATTCAGAAACGACTGTAGCGAATATTGACAAGCTAGTAGAATATAGAAAAATTGCAGATGAGAATGGGGCTAAAGTTATAATTTCTGTAAACTCTACCATGCCTTGGCTATTAGAAAAGGCAGAGAAAAACTCAGATGCCCTCTTAGCTCATTTTGAAACCTTCGCATCTGCCCAAATGGATGTCCTTAGTGGAAAATTCGCCCCAACAGGCAAATTACCATTCACCTTCCCTAAAGGCGAAGAAGTAATAGCTGTAGATGAGGATGGAATTTGTATAAGTCCTAACGACGTACCAGGCTACGATAAGGATAAATACATGCCAGAAGGAATGACCTACGCCTATCTAGATGAATGCGGCAATGAATATAAACTTGGATTTGGATTAGACTACTAACGACTATAAACTAGCAAGAAAGGAGCCAACATGCTTAAGAACTTTATAAAGAAAATACCAGCGGGCAATATGATGGTTCCTTTGATATTTGCTGCTTTAATAAGTACTTTTTATCCGAGTATCTTGCACTTTGGTGTTTTTACGGAGGCGCTCTTTACAAGCCGTGGGATGAAAACTTTGATGGGAATCAATTTGCTTGCGGCAGGTTCCCAGATTAGGCTATCGTCTGTGGGGGAGATTTTTAGGAGATTTTCTGTTATGGCTCTAGCTCGAATAGGAGCGGGTTTAATAATAATTTTTCTAGTTTCTTCTATTTTTGGCAGGGAGGGGATATTTGGCATTTCTATCCTTGCCCTAGTTTGTGCTAGTCTTAATCACAACAACTCTGTCTTTATTACTTTGAACATCGACTACGGGGATGAGTTGGATCAGGCCTTAGCTGGATTTACTAGCCTTATTACAGGCCCTATGCTTTCTATGCTGGTTCTTGGTATGTCTGGCATTGCCAATATTCCTGTAAGGGCCATGATTGATGCTCTACTTCCTGTATTTATTGGTATGGTTCTTGGTAATATCGATAGAGGTATTTCTAAGTCTCTTAAGCTTGCTCAGAAGGCCATTATTCCATTTTTAGGGTTTTCTATGGGTTCTGCTATTAATCTGACAGATATTTATAGGGCAGGATTTTCTGGAATAATTCTTGCTTTTATAGTGATTTTTGTAATAGGTTCTCTTACTGTTCTGGCAGATATTTATATTAACAAGAGACCAGGCCACGCTGCTTGGGCTCTTTCCTCTACTGGGGCCAATGCTGTTGCTGTGCCACAAATCGTAGCAGAGATTGACCCTTCTTATCTTCCTCTTGTAGGAGTGGCTACAGCCCAGGTGGCATCATCTGTAGTTATTACTATAATACTTACACCCCTTATCACTTCTTGGTGGGCTAGGGGAAGAGTAAATAATAATTAATAAGTATAGCTTTAAGCGAGTATTCATATGTATTTTATAAATTATTTTAAATTTTTATTAGAAAATATTTGACAAATTAAAGAGATGATCTTATAATATAGTCAACAGTAATTATTTAGAAAAATTATGAAAAAAAGAGTAGGCTTATGAAAGAGCACAGAGAGTTGGAGTTAGGTGAGATCCAATCTTGGAAGTAAGTTCGAAAATCATTTTTCTTTTGCACGTCTGAACTAAGTAAGATGTGTCGCCATGGTTGGCGTTATCAAAACCCGGCATTGTTTGATGCTTGAGAGCTTATATTTCTATATAAGAATAAAGGTGGTAACGCGGAAATTTCGTCCTTTGTCTAATGTTTAGGCAAGGGACTTTTTTAATGGATAAGTATTGTTAATATAATTTATGGAGGAAATAATGAAAAAATTATCAAGAAGTCAATTTTTACAAGTGAGCATAATGCTTTTCGGTCTGTTCTTTGGGGCAGGAAACTTAATCTTCCCACCTTTATTGGGTAATATGGCAGGAAAAGCAACATTTATTTCTCTATTAGCCTTTAGCGTTACTGCTGTAGTATTTCCTGTATTAGGAGCCATAGTAGTAGGAAAAACTAATGGTCTATCTAACTTGGCTAATAGGGTAGGTCCAGTATTCGCCCTAGTTTTCACGACAGCTATATATCTATCAATAGGACCAGGACTCGGTATACCAAGAGCAGGATCAGTTCCTTTCGAAATGGCCATAGCTCCATACATACCAGAATCTTTCAATATGAACCTAATAAGATTAGTTTATACTTTCGTCTTCTTTGCTATAGCCTTAGCAATATGCCTAAGACCAAATAAGCTTGTCGAAAGAGTAGGTAAGTTTTTAACTCCAGCCCTCCTATTATTGATAACATTTATGTTCTTTAAGATAGTGACAATGGATAAAAGCGTTGCAGCTCCAACAGGAGAATATCTAACAGCTCCACTTACAAAAGGATTCTTGGCAGGTTATGATACAATGGATGCCGTAGCAGCCCTTAACTTCGGCTTTGTAATAGCCCAAGCTATAAGAAGATTTGGTATAGATGATGAGAAAGAAGTTACAAGATATGAGGTAAAAGCAGGACTTGTCGCTGGTAGCGTATTATTTGTAGTTTACTCAATGCTCGCAAGTATAGGTATGATAGGAAGCGCAAAGTTTGTAGGTCTTGAAAATGGAGCCCAAGTTCTTACAGAATCTATAAAACTTGCCCTCGGAGACTTCGGTCTAGTCCTTCTAGCCTTCATATTCACCCTAGCTTGTCTTACAACTTGTGTTGGCCTAATAAGCTCTGGTGGAGAATATTTCGAGAAGCTATTTAACGATAGACTATCCTACAAGGCTTGGGTATGTATATGGACCCTATTCTCATTCATAATGGCAAACTTCGGCCTAAACAAACTCCTTGAGTTCTCTGTACCATTATTACAAATAATATATCCAGTTGCTCTAGTCCTAATAGTTATGGGAATAAGCCAAAGCTTCCTAAACTTTACTAGAGAATCCTACCTTGCAGCAGCTGCTGTATCAGTTGGACTTCCTTTAGTAGAAGTAATGGATAAAACCTTCCACCTAAGCCTTGGACCTGTAACAAGCCTAGTACAAGGCCTACCAATGTATGACACAGGCCTATCTTGGCTCCTACCAACTGTAATAGTAGTTGCATTGACAAGCCTTTTTGTTAAAGTATTTGTTAAAGAAGTAGAAGTAGAAAAAGTTAGACAAAAATATTAAAGGAAAAGAGTGCGAATCTTAACCGATAAGCACTCTTGTTTTTTTGAAATTATTTAGTAAAATCAGAAAGCTCAACAAAAACAGGCATGCCATTTTCGTATCTTTGCTCTACTTCTCCTTGGATAAGAGGGAGGGCGTAGGCTGTGATTTTTTCTCTTAGGATTTTTCTATCCTTAAGCCAGGATTCTGGTATTTTCATTTCCTTGTTGGCTATTAGGTCTGGTTCTACTTCTGTGTAGAAAACTTCGTAGGATTTTCCTTCTTTTCTCCTAAGAACTGGAATTAGATTTGTCTTATCAAGACCGAGCTTTAGGGCCAAGTAACCTAGCTTAAAGGCTTCGTCTGCATCTGTTTTTGAGATGTGGTTGGATGTTCTTTGGACTATATTTAGCTCCACAGCCCTTGATTTAACACCGAGTTTATCTCTCAGATAATCTGCAAGTCTTTGGGCAACACCGCTTACTATAGGGTGGTTGAAGCCATCATCACTATTGGAAAACATAGGCTTATCAAGGTAGGAATCTGTATCACGGAAGCCTTCTGCCATGGCTATGATGAGGTTTTTCTCTGTCTTTAGCTTTTCCTTGACCTCTTCTTCAATTTCCTTTAGGGACTTGCTCTCTTCTGGGACGTAGACTAGATTGACAAGCTCTTTGTGATAGCCGAAGTCTGCCAGGAGGGATGAAGCAGCAAGCCAGCCTGCGTGGCGGCCCATGATTTCTACTATTGTAACAGATTCGAGGTCGTAGATATCGACATCTGCCCTGATAGTCCTTAGGCTTTGGCATATGTATTTAGCAGCAGATCCAAAACCTGGGGAATGATCCATACCATTGAGGTCGTTGTCTATGGTCTTTGGACATCCTATAACATTGATTCCTTCAATATTATTAGATAAAATATAGGCGTTTAGCTTCTTTACCGTATCCATTGAGTCGTTTCCGCCTATGTAGACAAAAACATTGATTTCTTTTTCTAACAAAAATTCGAAAATCTTCTTGTAAATATCATCGTTGAGATCTTCCGGAAGCTTAAACCTGCAAGATCCTAGGATAGAAGAAGGACGAGCCATAAGCTTTTCCTTAACCCCTCCTCTAACAAATTTTTTCTTATCGACTTCTAGAATATCTTTGTTGATAATTCCCTCAATTCCATGAAGACTTAGGTAAATATTGTCGAAATTATTATCAAGGGCTCCCTGGATAACACCAGCAAGAGATGAGTTGATAACACTGGTAGGCCCACCGGATTGGGCTATGATACAATTCATAAATTACTCCTTTTCTTAAATTCACTACTAGTATACAGAATTTTTTCCTATTTTGAAAGTCTTCCTACAAAATAAACTCTTCTATATAGGAAGCTATCCCGTCTTCGTTGTTGGAAAGAGTTACATAATCGGCAATTTCCTTTATTCCCTCTACGGCATTTCCCATGGCAACACCAACTCCTGCAGCCTCAATCATAGAATAATCATTCATCTCATCTCCGAAGGCTATGGTGTTTGCTGGGTCGGTCTTGTAATAATCGGCAATTTCCATAAGGCTCTTTCCCTTATTGATTCCCTTTGGCATAATCTCATAATACCAAGGAGTTGACTTAACTTGCGTACTTACATCGCCGAATTTCTCGTAGATTTTCTGTGATGGAGGATCAATCCTTGAAGGATCCTGAGAAAGAAGGATATTATTTGGCTCAAAATCAATATCATCTATCAAATTCTCCCTTAGGACAATCTCCATATTATTCATACTAGCCGTCTCATGAAGCAAATATGTGTCCATACTATTGGTAAAAATCTTTCCCTCGTAGTAAATCATTATATCTATATCGAGATCCCTAATAAAATCGAGAAACTCCCTCATAAAATCAAGGCTTAGAGTGTGGTTAGCTATAATCTCTCCTGTATGGTAATCAGTAATCCTTCCTCCATTAAAGTTTGACAGAAAGCCCCCATACCTATCAAAATCAAGTTCTTTGGCTATAAACTCGGTCCCAGAATAGTCCCTCCCAGAAGCAATAACAAGCTTATGGCCAGCCTCCCTAATCCTAATCAGACTATTCTTAGTCCTTTGACTAATCTTCCTATCATCATTAAGAAGAGTCCCGTCTACATCAATTGCAATAATCTTTTCCATATCAATTCCTTTCTTTTCTATTATAATTATAAGATAAATAAAAAGAAAGTCCAAAGATGCCTATAAGAAAACTAAGGGGAGGAAAGGAGAGTCCTCGACTGCGCTCCACTAGGCCAGAGATAAGAGGGTGAGAGACGAATCGAGTAAAACCCAGGATCACCCTACCCTTGCTTCGACCGAAGTGGAGAAGCCTCACGAGCTCTCTCTACTAGGGCCGGGATAAGGGGAGGAGAAAGCTAGTAGTATAGAAGGTGTTTTGCCAACTCTTATATATTGTAGTTTAATATTGTTTGGAATGATGTAAAATTTAAAGGATTTAAGATCCAGTATTGATAAAGATTATAAGGAAGATTATGGAAAAAATTCAGAAAAGAGACTGGGCGGTGCTTGGAATCGCCCTCTTTCACACGACAAATGTTGCTATAAATCAATTCGCCCCTAGTATTATAGAAGAGCTTGGCCTATCTCTTAGCACGACCGAAATTATCCTAAGCCTTAATGCTATTAGTGCGACTATTTTCTTGCTTTTGGCAGGAGAGATTAATGAGAAAATTGGTATGAGGAAGTCTACTATCTTGGGCCTATCTCTGGTGGCTCTCAGTGGGATAATTCCTCTTGTTTTTAGAAATAAGCTTGCTATTATTCTAAATAGGTTGATTCTTGGATGTGGTGTTGGTATTTATGCGACCAATGCTTCGACTTATATAGGGATTTTCAATAAGGGAGCAAAGAAGGCTAGGCTTATGGGCTACAGAAACGCCTTCGAGATGATTGGACTAATAGTATCTATCCTCCTTGCGGGATTTATCGGCAAGGGCAATTTTTACCTAAGCTTTGCGATTTATGTACTTGCCCTATTTCCCTTGATATTTTTCCTAAGAAATGTTCCTGATACTCATGAATCCAAGAAGGAAGATTCAGGGAAGTTTAGGGCCAATAGGTTCGTGATTTTCTACATAGTCCTTTCAATGGTAGCTATAATGGCCAACAATGCCATGAATCTGAGATTTCCTACAGTCCTTGCGTCCAATGGAGTCTTGGGAGAGGCTATAAGCCTTTATACGATTTTCATAATGCTTGTGGGTATGGTTGGAGGATTTGCCTTTGGGAACTTTTATAATATTTTCGAAAAGAAGTCCCTAAGCTTTGCGACCTCGATGATGATTTTAGGAAGTCTTATCATTGCCATTACTGATAAGTCTATCTTTCTTTTAGTCCTAGGCCTTGCCCTTGCGACATTTGCCCAAGCGATTTGCATATCCTATGCAGTAGGAGATTTGGAAAATCATATGGACAAAAGACACATAACTAAAGCCACAGGCATAATGTTTGCTGGAAACAATCTCGGAGCTATGGCCTCTCCCTTCGCCCTAGTTTTTTTCAAAAATTTGCTTAAGACAGAAAGTTTGACCAGGGCTTTTCTAGGCTTTACAGTTCTTTTGGCCTTGTTTTTGATCTATGATATATTTTTCCTTAAGGAAGATAGATAATTGGACCCTGCGGGGTCTTTTTTTCTGTCGTATAATGGTTGTAAGTATTTTATTATATTATATATAGAAGGAAGGTATAGATGGATCTTAGAGAAATTCCAATTTTTAAGAATCTAACAGATGAAGAGCTAAGAGAAGTAGAACTTCTTAGCCAAACTTACGAAACGGTCTACCCCAAGGGCAGTCACATATTCAAAAAAGACGAGGTCAAGGAGGACTTTTATTATCTAAAAAAGGGCAGCGTCAAGGTCTACAAGATCGACCCAGAGGGTAAGCGCTATATCATTGCAAGCTTCAACAAACCGGCGATTTTTGGAGAAGTCTATGCTTATCTTAAAAATCCCTTCGACTTCTGGGCAGAGGCTGATGAGGATAGCGAAATCTTCGTAATAAAGGACTTTAGAAAGCTTATTATGACGACAAGTTCGAAGAATCTACGCTTAAACTTCATAGATATCCTTGCTAAAAAAAGCCTCAAGCTATCCAAGAAAAACCAAATCAACTCCCAAGCCAAGCTCAAACAGAAAATCGCAGCCTTCCTCCTCGATAATGAAGATGAGGGAAAAGTTCATTTGTCTATTTCTAGAGAAGAATGGGCCGACTATCTCGCAACGACTCGACCATCTTTATCGAGGAGTCTATCTCTTATGGATAAGTCAGGCCTTATCGAAGTGAGCGATAAGGAAATTAATATCCTAGATAGAAAAGCCTTGGAGGGCTTGATTTGATAAGAAGAAAATTTAAATATTACTAGCAAGTACTAAACCAATGCCAGATTTGATTCTGGTATTTTTTTGTCTTACGCACTTAATAAATAAGATTATTTTTATAAATATTTCTTCAAATCCAAAAGTTAAAGAAATTATGGGGTCGAAGCCTTGTAAAATAATCGGATATGTATTAAAATATAATTAGGATAATAGGTAATTTATGCTCTTATGTATAAAGAGCTTATAATATATCAAAAATACATAACAGGGGGATTTTATGAAAAGTAGATTGAAAGAATTTGCTTTGAAGCTATTTGCATTGACTTTGGCTATAATTATGTCAATTCCGACCAACGTCTATGCTATTGGCTCAACAAGAAATAAGAACAAGCAAATGCCAACATCCATCAGAATCGCAGATAATAGCGAATATGAAGATGAGTATGTTGAAGAGACGGAAACAAGCGAGGAGAAAAGTGACAGTATCATTTTCTCCGAAACTGATAGGAGGGCTTACAAGATAAGCCACAAGGCAAGTCTAAATGATGATCATGACGGAATTATCTATACAATAAGGGTCGAAAAGACCAAGGACACCGACCATGATCCAGAAAGAAAGATGACACTTTCTCTTGCCACAAACAAGAACCAAAGTCTAAGAGACTTTAAAGTAAGAGAGGTAAAGGACCTATCAGAAGATGGGGCAAGTATCGATTATAGTGAGGAGAAAAACGACAAGGACGGGCTAAAGACTCTAGCTATCACAAGCCCAAGCGTAGAAAAGTCCATCGAATATGTCCTAGAAGCTCCAATCGATAAGAAGGCTATAGATACCAAGAAGCTCTATTCCTTTGACATGTCTTTAGATATTGATGGATACAATATCGACCTTCAAAGAATTTCTAATAAATTTATAGAATACGAAAATGAAGACGATCCTGAAGTAAAGGAATTAAGACTAACAAGTATCAAGGAAAAGGAAGACGACCTAAGACACATCGCCTACATCAAAGAAGATGAAGTAGGAAAAGATGATAGGGTCCTCTACACAGACTATATCCTATCCAAAGATAAGGCTGACGAAGAAAGCAAATCCTTAGAGAAAAATAAAATCGAATATAAAATATCCCTAGATAATATAAAGAAGGAAGATGCAGAAATCAAACTCGACTACTACAAGGCAGGTGAGAAAGGCTTTGAGATTCAAAGAGAATTCTCAACCAATATCCCTTACCAGGAAAAGGTCGACCTAGATGTCCCAGCAGGCTACCTAGTGAAACTTAGCCTAGTAGGAAGGGTAGACAAAGCTAACACCAAGATCCAAAACTACGGGATAAACGGCAGATCTATTAAGAGCCCACGCTTTGTTAAGGAAGAAGAAAAGTCAGCAGAAGACGACGAGGAAGCTGGCGAAAAGGCAGAAGCTAAATCTAAGGATGAGAAGAAATCCGAGGACAAAAAGGCTCAAGAAAAATCCAAGCCAGCAGACGAAAAGAAAAAGTCTGAAGAAGAAAAGAAGTCTGACAAGAAGGACGAGACAAAAGAAAATAAATCTGCCCCAAAAGAAGATAAGAATAATAAAGAAACTAAGGCAGAAGATAAGGCTAAGGAAAAATCCACAGAAAAAGAATCTGAAGAATCCAAAGAAGAAAAGTCCGAAGATCCTAGCGAAGAAGCTAGGGAAGAGAAGTCAGAAGAAAACTCTTCTAAAAAAGGCGGAGAAAATTCCACCAAGGAAGCAGACAAAAAGGAAGCTAAGAAGGAAGAAAAAACTCCTGCCACAATAGAAGAAAAGAAAGAAAAGAAAAAAGAATTTGACCAAGTAGTCAAAGAAATGAAAGAAGAAGCCAAGAAAGACCCTGGTGACAAGGACGAAAAGAAGGGCCTACTTGAAGGAGTAAAGAGCTTCTTCGGCCAAACTGACCTCCAAAAGGCAGACAAGGAACTAAAAAAAGCCCTAAGAGATGATAAAAATGGCCTAGAAGAAATCCAAAATCTTCTAAGAAGCTTTGGGGAGAAATACAAGCTTTCCAGGGCAGATCAAGCCAAGCTAATGGATGACAACGCTCCTGCTATCAAAAAGCTAATAGAAAAAGATGCCGACAAGAACTTTAACCCACAAATCCTAATGGCAGATATGGATGCTAATGAGCTTAATCTAGATGGTAAGAAGTTCCACATCTTGACTCGTTTTGATACATCAAATGCTAATGGACCAATTCAACCAGACCAATTCTTTAAGATCCACTTAGATGAAAAGCTTACAGTAAATCAAACAACTAAGCTTGAACCTATAAAATATAAGGGAGAAGTAATTGCTAAACCAGAATACAACTCTAAAGATAACACTATAACTTATACTATAGTTAAGGAAATTAAAGAAAATATTCAAATTGCACTTGATATCCCTGTAGATTATAACATTGACAAAATTAACAAACTTGCATCTGAAAATAAACTATTTAATATCAACGACTCAGAAACATTCACAGTGATTAACAAGGTATCAGGACTTGGAGTAAAAGATCCAAAAGACCTTTTGCCACAAAAGGTTGACGTAAATGGAAATCCAGCAGGATCAATCATAGAGCCGGGCAGAAAAGATGTAACCCAAATCATCGAAGCTGCTGATTCAAACTACAAAATGGACATGGATGCATTTGCAAACCCAGTTATCAAAGACGGTGAGCTTCAAGGATATAACTGGACTGTGAGAATATCATCAGATAACGACCTAAATGACTTAGGCTTTAAGGCAAACTTCACAGCAGTAAAGGGTTCTGGTCTTGGAGAAATCTCAAGCAGAGATTCTAAAGTAACTTTAACAGATAACCCAATTAAGGGTAAATTTGGTATCCATGATTCCAAACACCATGCTCCAGAAAAAGGATCTAGAGAAATAACCTACAATCTCTACACACCGGTCCAAGGTATGCAAGAAAAGTACATGATGGATATTTCTGTCATCCTTACCAATAAGAAGGACAAAAAAGACAATCCTAAAGTTGGTGCAAAAAGATTTGTAGTAGATGGCTGGCCACTTGATAAGGTCAAAGAAGCCACACCAATAAGAGCGGGTATCAACAACAGAACAACAATCCTCGGAAAGTTTACATCAGAATCTAGTGCAGAGTGGACAGTAACAGATGGGGTTTCAAGTGGAGATACAGGTACAGCAGATGAACCTATAGATGTAAAACTTCCTTGGGAAACAAGAACACTTGGCAACCAAACTTTACAACAAAACGGTGGAAAAGTTGCAGTTTATAAAATTGACCCATCTACTGGAATGATGGTTCAAGATGGAAAAACTGAAGAAGTAAGTGAAATTCCAGAAAAAGAAACAAATCCCAACACTAACCAAGCAGTTGGAAACATTGCAGTTTACGAATACAAGACAAATATAAATGACAACAAAAAACCACAAACCCTTGGTGGAGTTGCTATTTCCAAATACCAAGATGTAAACGTAGAACAAAATTGGAACCTTGGAAATGGTCTAAAAATGCCAGAAATGACCTTAAAGGCAGTGGAGTTTGATGACGAAAATAATGTTCTAGGTGAAACCAAAACTACTGAGTCAGATCCAAACCCAGACCCAGCTAGTAGACGAGTAACCATACCAAATGTAAAAGTGTGGAACATTGATAATGATGGTAACTCTTCTAAAAATGACCTAAAAATCAAACAAGACTTCCCTACAACAAACACAGATGCTAGTGGAAATGCTATAAATTATTATGAAAGTAATAATTTTTATGACTTTAACAAAAAAGGATATTATATCCACAACAAGGCAACAGTCCAAAAAATACCAAAATTTGCAAACTTCACCCTTATTAAAAAAGATGAAAAAGGAAATCCACTACCAGGAGCATCCTTTAAGCTTCTAGGTCAGGGTGAGGCGCAAGTTGTAACAGATAAGGAAGGTAAGGCACAATTTTCAAATATAGCACCTGGAACCTATACCCTTATGGAAACCATGGCTCCAAAAGGCTACAAGCTTAACCAAGAAAGAACTACTGTAGATGTAGATAAAAATGGAAGAATATCTACAAGTGGTTCTAATGCAAAATTATCAGTAGGAACCAATCCTACAGTCACAGTAGCAGATCCAAACTACCCTGACTACATGAATGCCATGCAATATGCTACGAAAGATGATAAGGGCAATGTGACAACCTATATCTTCCTAAAAGCTAATGAAGCAAGATCTGGTGGATCTACAAATAGGGATACCAGAATCAGTCTAAGGGTAAATGGTGGACAAATAGAGAACAAAGATGACGTAAAGGTCTATGACGTAAACCCTGACTATTATAGGGATTCTGTAAGAAAAGCCATGACCCAACAGACGGTTGATCAAGACCTTATAGACCAGCTTGGATCAAGTGTCCTAAACGCACCTAATAACAATAGGGTAATCATGGGCACCCCAAATCATAAAGATCCTCATACAGGTAAATTTGGTTACGAGATAACCTTACCTAAGGAAAGATTTGCAAGAGATTGGGGATTCTTGGTAGTAGCAAAATCAAAACCGTTAAATGGTGGCACAAATACCCTAACCTATGACTGGCTAACAAGCCAAGACACTGGAAGTAACGCTAAGCTACAAAACCAAACTGTTAATCCAACATCAACATCAGAGGCATCAAAGGGGACAACTATAACAGTAACCAACGAAGCCTTTGAAACTCGTCCCGTAGAAGTAAGAAAAATTGACAAAAACGAAAAACCTGTAGTCGGAGCTACCTTTGAAATAAGAGATGAAAACGACCAGGTGATTTCTACAGTCACATCCCAGCCAGCTGATGAGAAAGGCCAAAACGCAGGTCTTGCATCCTTTGGACAGCTACCAGAAGGAAAATACACCATAGAAGAAATTGCTGCCCCAGAAGGCTATGTCAAATCAGATGTAATATTTGAAGTGACAGTAGATGATTCTAAGCAAGTAACTTACAAGCCTAAATTTAAAGATGGACAAGGATCACCTGTAAATGGTGAAGACTACTTGATAACAGACGAAGAACAAGCCCAAGAAGAAGCTACTGCTAAGATT
>QWCJ01000027.1_pt1 | contig 84506 bp, 79 predicted proteins | sample 1972501 | NCBI WGS metagenome assembly QWCJ01 (sample SAMN09866711, study PRJNA288562) | Human vaginal metagenome isolate term2_vaginal, whole genome shotgun... | isolation source: vagina | host: Homo sapiens | place: USA: California
GCCGGACGGCGAGCCGAGCATCAACATCGAGCAGACCAAGGCCCCGAAGAAGGCCAAGATCCGCATCGGTACCAAGACCACTGGTGAGAACACCGAGACTTACAAGGCTGAGGCGCCGTACAAGGTCGTCGTCAAGTACGACCCGAACATGCCTGCCGGTGAGTCCAAGGTGACCACCAAGGGTGAGCCGGGCGAGAAGACGGTGACGATCAAGCGTGACATCACCAACTCCAAGCCTGGCGATCCGCAGATCACTGAAGAGATCACCAAGAAGCCTGTCGACGAGGTCGTCACTGTCGGCACCAAGCCGTCCGAGGCCTCCAAAAAGGTCACCTGGACTGCCCAGGTTCCGTTCGACGTTGAGACCCGTCCGAACCCGGAGTTGAAGCCGGGTGAGATCAAGGTCGCCCAGAAGGGCGAGCCGGGCGAGAAGACCTACACCGCAGATTTTGCGGCCAAGGGCGACCAGGCAACGGTCACGCCGGAAGAGAAACAGACCAAGGCTCCGGTCAACGAGATCATCGAGTACGGCCCGGCGGCCGAGGACACCTCTGTGGTGACCAAGGTTGAAAAGCCGGTTCCGTTCGACACTGAGATTGTCTTCGACAACACCCTTAAGGAGGGTGAGCAGGTCGTCGATCAGCAGGGTGAACTTGGCACTGAGGTTGTCACCTCTACCCAGAAGATTGTCGACGGTAAGCCGTCCGGCGATCCGAAGGTGACCTCTGAGCAGACGAAGGCTCCGAAGAACGCGAAGATCCGTGTTGGCACCAAGACCACCGGTGAGACCAAAAAGACCGTTGAGTCTGAGGTTCCATTCGGTGTGAAGATCGAGTTCGACCCGAACCTGCCTGCCGGTACTTCCGAGGTTGTTACCGAGGGCAAGCCGGGTAAGAAGACCACCACGGTGACCCAGAAGGTCACTAACTCCCAGCCGGATGGCGAGGCCACCGTTGAGGAGAAGGTCACCGAGCAGCCTGTCGATCAGGTGATCAAGGTTGGCACCAAGCCAGCCGAGGCATCCGAAAAGGTCACCTGGACAGCACCGGTTCCGTTCGACGTTGAGACTCGTCCGAACCCGGAGCTGAAGCCGGGTGAGATCAAGGTCGTCCAGAGGGGCGTGCCGGGTGAGAAGACCTACACGGCCAACTTCACCGCCAAGGGTGACCAGGCGACTGTGACCCCTGAGGAGAAGCAGACCAAGGACCCGGTCAACGAGATCATCGAGTACGGTCCGGCTATCGAAGACGGCGAGCTGGTCACCAAGGTGAAGAAGCCAGTTCCGTTCGAGACCGAGATCGTCTACGACGACACCCTGGAATACGGCACGCAGAAGATTGACCAGCAGGGCGAGCTTGGTGAGGACGTTGAGACCTCCACGCAGAAGATCGTCGATGGCAAGCCGTCCGGCGATCCGAAGGTGACCACTGAGCGTACCAAGGAGCCGGTCAAGCAGATCATCCGCGTTGGCACGAAGAAGGCAACGACTCCGCCGACCGACGACCCGACCCCACCGGTCGAGCCGAAGGAAGTAGAGCTGCCGTACACCACGAAGATCATCTACGACGAGACCCTCGAGCCTGGTCAGGAAATCGTGGACCAGGAAGGCGCAAACGGCAAGGTTGAGGTGACCGTCGAAAAGGGTCAGCCTTCCGTGAAGGTCGTCAAGGAGCCAGTCGAGAGGATCATCCGTGTTGGCACCAAGCCACCTGCGGATATCGAGTGGAACGAGCGAATCCCGTTCGAGGTGAAAGTCAAACTTGACCCAACCATCGAGGCTGGCAAGCACAAGGTCGAGCAGGAAGGCAAGCCAGGCCTGGTTCACCACAAGTCTGACGGCACCGAAGAAACGCTCGTAGAGAAGCAGGATCACGTCATCCTCATCGGCACCAAGAAGCCGGGCGATGATCCGGAGAACCCGGAGCAGCCTGAGCAGCCGACGCCTGGTGGCGACCTGGAGATCAAGGTCCGCTACACCACCCGGATTGTCTACGACCCGAACCTGAAGCCAGGCGAGGAAGTCGAAGACGTTGCGGGTAAGGACGGCCGCTACACCATCAAGGTTGTCGACGGCAGCCCCGTCGCCGAAATGGTGGAGAAGCCAGTTGAGCGCGTTGTTCGCGTTGGCACCAAACCACCGGCGGGCACCAGCTGGACTGAGGAGGTCTCCTACGACTACGAGGTCGTTGAGGACTCCGAGCTCGAATCGGGCAAGCACGAGGTTGTGCAGCCGGGTAAGCCTGGTCAGCGCATCCATAAGGAAGACGGCAGTGTCGTCGAGGTTGCTCCGCAGAAGCTGATCATCAAGGTCGGCACGAAGAAGAGCCCAACCGACCCGACCGATCCGTCGAAGCCAACCGAGCCTTCGACGCCTGCTGAGCCAGGTGCCAACGGTTCCTCGGAGAAGGCGAAGCGCTGTGCGGCGAACGCGTTCGCGGTCAACAGCCCGCTGCTGTGGCTGCTGCCAATCGGCCTCCTTGCCGGTATCGGATACGGCGTGAACGAAGCGTTCGGTCCGCAGCTGCAGCAGGCTGGTGCTGAGCTGAACGCCCGCTTCCAGGAGTCCATGCCGAAGCGTGACTGGGGCCACGGTCAGCAGGGTCGCCGGCACGAAGACCCAGAATGGGTCCGTGAGCTGCGCGTGAAGGCAGACGCCGTCAACCGCCAGTTCGCTGGCTACGGCGAGCAGCTGCGCCCGCTGGGTATCGCGCTCGGCGCGATCGCTGCGGTCAGCATGCTGGGCGTCCTGATCGCCCAGGCGTGTGAGGAGGACGGGTTCAATAATGGCCTGACCATCCTCGGTTCGTCGAAGGGCGACACGCCTGCCGACAAGGCCGGTTCTTCTGAGCAGAAGTAAACTGCGCAGAGCCGAATGAAAGGCGCCACCCACACCGGGTGGCGCCTTTTGGCGTTCCACAACCGTTGAGGGTTTGCTCAGCGTTCACCCAAAATTGCGCCAAACATAATCGGAATGTCTCCGGAAACTCACATTGCTTTCGCAGAATCGATACGTCGCCAACCCGGCGGCTCGAACCAAGTACTGATTCTGTGAAGGAAACTCATGGCTTTTACCAACCCACGTGTCGCCGCTGCAGCAACGTCCGCAGTGGTGGCGCTCGCTGTCGTCGCAACGCCTGCAGACGCCGCTGAACCAAAGGCACCGAAGAACATCATCTACATGGTCGGCGACGGCATGGGCTACAACCACGTCGCAGCAGCCAACCTGTGGCAGACTGGCCAGTCCAAGTGGATGCTCAACGGCGAAAACAGCATCAACAGCATCTCCAACGTCGACGGCAAACCAGTCCAGGCCTTCGAGCAGGAGGACAAGGGCTGGAAGCACACTTCCATGACCACCTTCCAGTACGGCAACGAGTACGACGAAATCAAGGCGTGGAGCGACCGCGACTGGATTAACAAGAACTTCACCGACTCCGCCGCAGCCGCCACCGCCATGGGCACCGGCGTCAAGACGGACAACGGCAAGATCGGCGTCGACCACAAGGGTGAGAAACTGGAGAACACCTCCCAGCGCGCCGTGAAGCAGGGCAAGGCCGCCGGCGTCGTGTCCACTGTGCCGTTCAACCACGCCACCCCGGCAGGCTGGGGCGGCCACAACGAGAACCGCAGCAACTACACCAAGCTCGCCGACGAAATGCTCGGGCCCGACAGCCCACTGTCCGTCATCATGGGCGCCGGCCACCCGCTCTACGACGACAACGCCCAAAAACCGGCAAGTTCAACCCCAAGTACATCACCGAGGAGACCTACAACAAGGTCGCCAACGGCGAAACCGACTGGAGCCTCGTCACCGACCAGGCGGACTTCGAGTCCCTCGCCAAGGCAGCCAACAAGGACGCCAAGAAGGTCTTCGGCCTCGCACCTGTGGCGAACACGCTGCAGCAGGGCCGCGACGGCTCCGACGGCGAAGACAAGGCAAATGTCGGCCCGTACCTGACCGAGTTCAACAAGGGCGTGCCAACCCTGGCCACCATGTCGCTCGGCGCTCTGAACACCCTCAACCAGGACGAAGACGGCTTCCACCTCATGATTGAAGGCGGCGCCATCGACTGGACCGGCCACGCCAACACCATCGGCCGCTCCATCGAAGAGACCATCGACTTCTTTGACGCGGTAGAGGCCGTCGAAAAGTGGGTCGAGGAGAACTCCTCCTGGGAGGACACCCTGCTCATCGTCACCGCCGACCACGAAACCGGCTACCTCGCCGGCCCGCAGGACCCATCCAAGTACAGCGAGCTCAGCGGCGAAAAGGGTGCCAAGCCGGAGCACACCTACAACTCCGACAACCACACCAACCAGCTCGTCGGCTTCTGGTACAAGGGCGCAGGCTCCGACGACATCTACGAAGAGGCCACCAAGCACACCGACAAGATCCGCGGCTCCTACATCGACAACACCACCGTCGCCCGCCTCACCCTGGACAAGTGGTGGAACGGCGAAAAGCCAGCAGACAACAAGAAGCCTGCCGACGGCTCCTCCGCCGACTCCCCGTGGCTCATCGCCATCCTGTCCATCCTCGGAGTCGCCGGTCTGCTGGCTGTGATCGCACAGGCAGCACCATCCCTGGTGGACAACCTGCGCACGCAGCTGCCTAAGTTCTAGCAGCTACTACCTGTCTACATAGGAAGCATCGGCAACTTCACGCCGAGCTTCGGCAACGCGGCAATCAGGCCAATGATCGCGAGCACCGCCGCGATCACGCCACCAACAATCGCCGCCACGTTCAGCTCTGGCTCCGCCGTCGGGTACGCAACATCCGCCTGAGCGCCTTTCGCGCAGGCAGCGGCCGCGGCGGAGTCGGCGTCGTCAAGCATTGCCTGCTTCTCGGCGACCTTCCCAGCTGGCGTGGCGGCCCACGCCTTATACAGCGCCTCATCACTCTTCTCGACGCCAAACGGCACCTCAGCGCGCTTCATCTCCGGACCGACCTGGCGCTTGGCCGGGTCGATGCCCTCGAGCGTGCGTTCCTTCGTCGGCTTCGTCTCCTTCACCGTCTTCTGTGCCTCGGCGTACTTCTCGGCGAGCTTGGTTGGGCGCTTCGTGGCGTCCGGGTAAGCAGTATCCACGGCGGCCACGAAGTCGCGTGCCTGCTCATGCAGCCCAATCGCCTTCGACGCTTCGAACCAGGAGACGACGAAGCGCTGCTCGTCGGCCGAGAGCTGCACAGTGCACATGCCGTCCTTGTCCTTCACGTTCACCGTCGCGGCGTGGGCGGGTGCGGCAATGGTGCCGAGCGCGATCGCAGTGGCAGCAGCGCAGGTAACAATACGTTTCATGGTGTCCTCCTTGAGGTCGAGTGGGTGTACCGGGTGTACGCGATTAGTTTCCGACACCGCACGTTGCGACAGCGTTAACGTGGGAATTCGGGGGTAGGTGGGGGTGGTTTGCGGCTGGTCTCCGGGCGGTTCTCGCTCGGGTCGAGGTGTTCAAGGAGTGCGATGCAGGTCGCGCTTCCTCGCCCCGCGCGGCTGATTTTCGGCGACCAGCATCGCACGCTTCTAAGACCTCGACCGGAACGATTTGGAGCGTCTCATGTGAGGCTGCTACGTGCTAACCCGCGCGCCGAATGCCCGCTACAACTCTCGTGGCACGACTTTGCCGGTGGCGTTGCGGGGTAGGGCGTTGACGAAGTGGACGTCGCGCGGAACGGAATGCTCGGCGAGGTGGTCGCGAACCCAATCCTGGACGCTGGCAGCCGTCAGCGCCTGGCCGTCTGGATCGTCAGCGCGGACGACCCAGACGGCGACGCGTTTGAACGTGTCGGGGTCGTCGACGCTGCCGACGTAGAGGTCGTCGATACCTGGCATGCGCTCGAGGACTGCTGCGACGGATTGGGGGTGGACGTTCTCGCCGCCGACGATGATCATGTCGTCGCTGCGGGACACCACGTGCAGGAGGCCCTGGTTGTCGAAGTAGCCGAGGTCGCCCATTTCGATGAGGCCGTCGATGGTGACCATGGGCGTGTCGGGGTTGGTGTAGCCGCGGAGGGCGGTTTCGTTGTTGAGGAAGATGCGGCCGACGGTGCCGGTGGGGACTTCGCGTCCGGCGTCGTCGTAGATGCGCAGGGTGGTGCCGGGTGGGACGCGGCCGACGCAGGTCGGGTCGTTGGCGACGGTGGTGGCGTCGGCGGCTGCGGCGAGGGCGAGTTCGGTGGAGCCGTAGATGTTGGCCACGATGGGGCCGAAGCGGTCGATGAGGCGTTCGGCGAGCAGTGGGGTCAGGGCGTTGCCGGCGGTGCCGATGAAGCGCAGGCGCGATGTGTCGTAGTGTTCATCCAGGTCAAGCATCTGTTTGAGGAAGATGGGAGAGGAGATGAGGCCGTCGCAACGGAAGTGCTCGAGTTGGCGGAAGGCGTTGGCGGGGTCGAAGACGCGCTGGGTGACGATGGTGCCGCCTACCCCGAGCGCGATGTTGAGCGCGGACCAGCCCCAGGTGTGGAACATGGAGGCGGTCATCTGGACGGTGTCGCCGGCGCGGAAGGGGATCGCCTCGAGGTAGCCGGCGGCGACGATGGGGAGGGTGGGCTCGGCGCGCAGGATGCCCTTGGGGATGCCGGAGGTGCCCGAGCTCATGAGCACGATGTCGCCATGTTTCGGAAACAGCGGCAGCGCGGCGTCGCCGCCACCCATACTTATCGACGCCAACTTCGCCCCATCAACCACTACCATGCCGGTGACCTTCGGGATGCGGGGCAGGAACTCGTCGTCGGTGAAGAGGATGTTGATGTCGTTTTCCTCGATACACCCGCGGAGCTGTTCGGTGGAGGAGCCGACGTTGAGGAGGAAGATGGAGCCGCCGGTGTAGCCTTTAGCGCCGAGTGGCAGGATGATGCCGCGGCCATTGCGGGCGATGACGCCGATGCGCGGCTGGTCGGTGACCGTAAGGATCCAGCGGGCCACGTTGCGCGCTTGGGTGCGGAGGTCGCGGTAGGTGAGGAGGCCGGCGTCGTCGATAAGGGCGGTGCGCTCGGGGGCGGCGAGGTAGCCCTGTTCGATAGCGCGGGCGGTGGTGAAGCGGAAGCGGAGCAGATTTGGTATAACCCCTAGCGCTGCTTTCGGGCTGTTGCCGAGGCTGATCATTCCGGCGCGGTGGGTGGCCCTGAGAAAGCGGAGAAACATTGCTCTATTCTATGACATCTGGCAAAGTAGGCGTAGTTCTTGTTGTAGATGTGAAAGAAGTGCACTTGTGTTTCGTAAGTTGACGGCGGCGATCGTCGCGACCGCGCTGGCCATTGTGCCAGCGCAGGCCACCGCGCAGCCGCGTAACATGGTGGTTTTCGGCGATTCAGTCATTGCCGACCCAACAGTCCACGACTGGGCGGCAGGAAAAATCGGCGCCACGCCACAAGGCTCCTCGGATGCGAAGGTCTGGTGCCCAACCGGTGCGAGGAATTGGGGCAAGCAGGCGGCTGCGCGCCTCGGGTTGCGGGCAATGGACTACTCCTGTGCCGGCACCGTTTCAACTCGCGTTGGCCCCTATTTCTCCCTGCAGGTTGACCGCGCGTTGCGCGACCGCGCCCTGAACCCGGCAACGGCCCGCGTCATCATCTCGACCGGCTTCAATGACACCTATTCGACCGGCGGCCGGTCCCCGGAGCAGGTGCGTCGCGCCTTCGTCGACGCGATGGTGCCGCAGGTGAACCGTATCCGGGCGGCGGCGCCGAACGCGCGCATCCAGATTGTCGGCTACCCGAAGATCACGCAGGGCGACCGCGTGTGCCTGTTTCAGCTGGGCAACAACATGCACGACGCCACCCCGATGCCCTTCGTGCAAGCGTGGGAGGACACCGCGCAGTGGATGCAGGTGGACCTGGCGCGCGCAGCGGGTGTCGAATTTTTGGACCTGAAGCCGTCCACGTGGAACAACAACATGTGTGCCCCGGACCACATCCGGATGTGGGCCGGGCTGGTCGATTTCGGCCCTTCGCCACGCAACATGCCGCTGCACGTGAACCAGCGCGGCCACGCCCACGTCGCGGACGTCATCGCGCATTCCTAGAAACTAGCTACTTGGCCAGCGCGTCCTCGATGGCCTGCTCGAAGGCCTCGTAAGGCTGCGCGCCGATGATTTCCTGGCCATTGACCAGGAAGGACGGGGTGGAGTTAAAGCCTGCACGCTGCGCTAGGTTGTTGGCGTCCTGCAGGGCGGCGTCGTACTTGTCGCTGGCGGCGTCGGCCTTGAACTTCTCCATGTCCGGCATGCCTGCGGCTTCAGCGAAGCGGACGAAGTCCTCCATGTCGAAGTCGGGGTGGCCTTTGGCCTTGATGGCCTCTGCCATGTAGGCGTCCTGGTACTCGAAGAATTTGCCTTGGTCGGCGGCAGCGCGGCCGGCGCGGGCTGCTTCGACGGCGGCCTGGCCGTTAACTACGAAGTCGTTGAACTCGATGCGCACCTTGCCCTCATCGACGTAGTTCTTGATGATCTGCGGCATGATCTCAACGTTGGCCTTGATGCAGAATGGGCAGTCCCAGTCGGAGAACTCGGAGAGGACGACGGGGGCGTCGACATCGCCGAGGGCCATTGGGTCGTTGGCGTCGCGGCGCTCGATCTCGGCGGCGGCCTCGTTCATAGTCGGTTCGGCGGCAGGCTCTTCGGCGGCCTGAGACGGTGCAGTCTGGGCGGTCTCCGTGGCGGGTGTCGCGGAGTTTGCGCCGATGACGTAGCCACCCACCCCGGTGCCGACCGCCAATACTGCCGTAAATGCCCACATCAGTGGTGGGATCTTGGTATCACTCATGGTGCTCCTTTGGTTGTTCTGCGTTTTGTAATGCTACCGCCCGCGCCAAACGAGCGTAGCGCAGCTCCTGCTCACGGAACCGGGTCCAGGTCGAGATGGTGGTGAAGAAGAACGCGATGATCAGCACGTACAGCATCAGGTCCGTGCCGCGGGCAACACCCAACCAGTTGGCAAGGATGGTGACGTCGTCGGGGCGCAGGATCGCCCAGATGGCGGCGATGAACATCGCGCCGAAGCCGATCTTCACCCACGCTTTCGCGTTCGCCTTTCGGCGGTTAGCAAAAAAGTAGAGCGCCAACAGGACGGTGGCGCAGATCAGTGCGAACTGGATCATGGGAGCCTCCCTGCCACGATGTTGTCGGCCAGGATGTTGACGCCGTTGATAAGCGACTGGCCCTTGCTCATCGAGTACTCCGTGTACAGAATCTCCACCGGCTCCTCGGCGACGCGCCACTTGCGTTGGTCGATCAGGGCGACGATCTCGGATGCGTGCGACATCCCGTTCATCCGCAGGTTCATCTCGTTGGCCACTTTGAGGTTGAAGGCGCGTAGGCCGTTGTGGGCGTCGCTCAGCCCGAGGCGACGAGTGCGTGGCGAGAGCAACACCACCGTGCGCAGCACCACGCGCTTGATCCACGGCACCTGCGAGCTATCTTGGCCGGCGAAGCGGGTGCCCACCACGATGTCGAGCGGCTCCGTGCGCAGGCGCTGCACCATGCGCAGCACGTCCTTGACCTGGTGCTGACCGTCGGCATCGAAGGTGACAAAGTACTTCGCCCCCGGCTGAGCCCGCGCGTACTCCACCCCGGTCTGGATCGCGGCGCCCTGCCCCAGGTTCACCGGGTGGTTGACCAAGTGAGCCCCGGCGGCGCGGATGGCGTCGGCAGAATTGTCGCGGGAGCCGTCATTGACGGCCACGATGTTCGGGAACGTAGCCCGCGCATGCTCAATGACCTGCTGGATAACGGGGCCCTCGTTATAGCAGGGGATGATGAGCCAAGTGTCGTCGTTCATGTTGACGCAGATGTTACCCGGCGCGGTGGAAAAGCTGCGCATAAACGCGCTTCAGCAGAGGCTTCGGCAGCAGGCGGTAGAGGGTGCGCACTGCGACGTTCACCATCGCGCGCGTGCGGCCGATCAGGCCGTAGCGCACCAGCCGGATCTGCATGTCTACCTCCGAGGTGAACATGTCGCTGCCGGTGCGGCGGTCGAACTGCTCGTCGGTGACACGGAAGTAGGTGAGTGGCTCCTGCATGTTGTACAGGGTGTAGCCGTCGGCGATGAGGCGCGCGAAGAGGTCGTAGTCCTCCATGAGGTGCACGTCCTGGTACCCGCCCACCGCCTTGACGTCCGCCGTGCGGTACATCACGGAAGGGTGGTTCATTGGCGAGTTCATCTTGGCGTAGTGTGCGGGGTGCTCGGGCAGGCGTCGGATGCCGCCGGTGCGCTCGCCGTCGAACTCCTGCACCGCAGTTCCCACCACGGACACCTCGGGGTGCTGCTGCAAAAACTCGAGTTGCCGCTCGATGCGCTGGGGGAACGCCTTGTCGTCGGAGTCGAGCTGCGCCACGAACTCGCTGTTGATCGTCTCCAGCGCCGCCTGCAACGCGGGGCCCGCACCGCGGTTTTCGGCGCAGCGCACCACGCGCGCCCCATACTTCTCGACGACCCCCTCGACCCCATCCGCCACCGGCCCATCAAACACGACCACGACCTCGTCCGCGGGGCGGGTCTGCTCAGCGAGGGACTGTAGCGCCTCGGCGAGCTGGTCAGGAACAGTGCCGTGGTAGGCAGACAGGAGCGCTGTAACGGTGGACATGGCTACCGATACTAGTTGCGTGCGGCGTCGAGAAGAAATGTGCCGTAGCCCGACTTCACCATGGACTCACCCAGGCTGACCAGCCTGTCCACAGAGATGAACCCCTGCTCGTAGGCGGCGACCTCCGGCGAGCCGATCACCACACCGGTGCGCTTCTGCAGCACCTCCACGTAGGCGGACGCCTCCGCCATGGAGTCAATCGTGCCGGTGTCCAGCCACACGTCACCCCTGTTCAAACGGTGGACCCGCAGCTGGTTCGCCTTGAGGTACGCCTCGTTCACGCTGGTGATCTCCAGCTCGCCGCGGGCACTCGGGGTGATCGTCTTCGCGATGTCCACGACCTGGTTGTCGTAAAAGTACAGGCCGACGACGGCGAAGTTGGACTTCGGGTGCTCCGGTTTCTCCTCAATCGACGTGGCCACGCCATTCGCGTCGAAGTCCACCACACCGTAGCGGTGCGGGTCGGAGACCTCGTAGGCGAAGATGGTGCCGCCGGTGCCGTCGTGGCTGAGGTCCAGGGCGCCGTCGAAAATGTTGTCACCCAGCACGAGCGCCACTGAGTCATCCCCGATGAAGTCCTCGGCGATCAGAAACGCCTGGGCAAGCCCGTCGGGGGAGGGTTGGATGCCGTAGTGGAGCATGATGCCCCAGTCGGAGCCGTCGCCGAGGAGGCGCCGGAACGCGGGCGCGTCCTCCGGCGTGGTGATCACCATGATCTCCCGGATACCAGCGCTGATTAGCGTGGTCAGCGGGTAGTAGATCATGGGCTTGTCGTAAATCGGCATCAACTGCTTCGAAATACCCTTCGTAATCGGGTAGAGCCGGGTGCCGGACCCGCCGGCCAGAATGATGCCCTTCATCGACTTAGCGCTTCGGCAGGATCTTATCCAGCGGCAGCTTCTCGATCACAGCCAGCACCGTGGTCAGAATGCCCATGATGAACAGGACGAGCGCCGGGGTGGACACGTTCGACGTGTCGCCCGCGGACAGCGCCATCGCCGGGTCCGTCGGAGCGGTGTTCGTCGTCGTGGTGGCCTCAACCGTCGGGGTGACCGTCGTCGTCACCGTCGGGGTGACGGTGACCGTGGCGGCTGCCGGGGCCGAAGGGGCAGACGGGGTCGAAGGAGTAGAAGTCTGCGTGGAAGCGAACGCCGGGGTTGCCACCACCAGTGCCCCCGCCACCGCGAGAGCTGCAAGAGAAGTGCGATTCATGCAGTACAACCTACCCAAGATAGAGCGCCAACGCAGCTCTCCAGTTCATGGGGGCAAAGCCCGTCGCCTTGATCTTGTCCAGCGCCAGCGTCGATTCCGCAGGCCGTGGCGCCTTGTCCCCGTACTCCTCCGAAGTTACCGGGTGTACCTGCGCGGGGTCCTTGCCCATCCCGATGAATACCGCCATCGCGATCTCGTCGCGGCCCACCGAATCCCCATCCGAAGTGATGTTGTACACCCCGTACGCAGCCTCGTTGGCCAGCAGGTGGCGGATGCCCTTCGCCAGGTCCTCCGCCGACGTCGGCCGCCCGCGCTGGTCCTTCACCACCCGCGGCTTTGCGCCGGCCTCCGCGAGGGAGCGCATCGTCGCCATGAAGTTCGCGCCGTCCCCGAACACCCAGGACGTCCGAACCACGTAGTGCCTGCGCGCCACCTGCGCCGCCGTCTCCCCGGCAGCCTTCGACGCCCCGTAGCGGCTCAGCGGGCTCGGCAGCTCCTCCTCCGTGTGCACCTGGTGGGTGCCGTCGAAGATGTAATCGCTGGACACGTGCACCAACACCAGGTCGTGCTCGTTGGCCGCCCGCGCTAGCTGCGCCGGGGCCTCCGCGTTCACGCGCCACGCGCCCGCCGGGTCGTCCTCCGCACCGTTGACGTCGTTGTACGCCGCGCAGTTGATCACCGCCCAGTACTTCGACCAGTCCACCCCCTCCAGCTTCGTGATGTCCAACTGCTCCCGCGTACAGAACTCCGCCTCATCCGGCCCGTAGAGCTCCTGCAGTGCCCGGCCCAGCTGGCCGTTCGCGCCCGTCACGAGGATTCTGCGCTGGGGGACTGGGGTGGCGTCGACAAGCATGGGGTGGGTGAGGTCAGCCTGCGAAAGCTCCGTGGGCTCCAGCGGCCACTCGACCTCCCTGTAGGAGCAGTAGGCGTAGCGCGCGCCGGGCTGGTAACGCTCGTTGACCAGGTAAATGTACGTCGTGCCGTCCTCGAGCGCCTGAAAGCCGTTGGCCACCCCGCGCGGCACGAACACCGCCGTCTCCGGGCCGATCTCGCAGCTGAACGTCTCCCCGAACGTCTCCGATCCCTCTCGCATGTCCACCCACGCCCCGAACACGCGGCCCGACGCCACCGACACCCACTTATCCCACGGCTCCGCGTGCATGCCGCGAGTCGCCCCGCGCCGCGCGTTGAAACTCACATTCTGCTGCACCGGCACCAGCTTCTGCCCGGCCCAGTTCTCCTTGAACCAGCCGCGGTTATCGCGGTGCACCGCAAGCTCGTGGACTTCCAACCCAGCAATCATTACTGTCCTCTCGCTTCGTATCGCTTCTCGACGTCCCCCTTCGCCCCTTCCCACCACCAGCGGTTCTCGCGATACCACTCGATGGTTTGCTCCAGCCCATCGCGCAGATCTTCCGTGTAGCGCGGCCGCCACCCAAGCTCCGTGGTGAGCTTCGTGGAGTCCATCGCGTAGCGCTGGTCGTGGCCGGGGCGGTCGTTGACGTGCTCGTACTCGCCGCCCATCAGCTCACAAATCATCTCGATGACCTGCTTGTTCGTGGTGTGGTCATTATTCGCGCCGATGTTGTACGTCTCGCCCAGCTTCCCGCGCTCCAGGATGGTCAGCACGGCGTCGTTGTGGTCGTCGACGTGGATCCAGTCGCGCACCTGCGCGCCCGTACCGTACAGCTTCGCGGGCTGGCCGCACAGGATGTTCGTGATCTGGCGCGGGATGAACTTTTCCACGTGCTGGTACGGCCCATAGTTGTTGGAGCAGTTCGAAATCGTCGCGTTGATACCGAAGCTGCGGATCCAGGCCCGCACCAAATGGTCCGAGCCGGCCTTCGTCGCCGAATACGGGCTCGACGGCTTATACGGCGTCGCCTCCGTGAACTTCTCGTTGCCCGTCAGTGGCAGGTCTCCGAACACCTCGTCCGTGGAAATGTGGTGCAGCCGCGCCCCGTGCTTCCGCACCGCCTCCAGCAGCACATACGTGCCGATCAAATTCGAGTGAATAAACGGCGACGGGTCCTCCAACGAATTATCGTTATGCGACTCCGCCGCGAAATGCACCACCACATCCGACGCCCCCACCAAGTCACCCACCAGCGCCTCATTAGCGACGTCCCCCTCCACCAACTCCACGTCCAACCCCCGCAGATTCGCCGGGTTGCCCGCATACGTCAGCTTGTCCAGGACCGTGACCTTGTAGTCAGTGCGCTCGGTAACCATCCGCACGAAATTCGCGCCGATGAAGCCCGCACCACCAGTGACCAGCATTGTTCCCATGGGCTTCTACCTTAGCCGGAGCGCCACCAAATGTACCGCCGCCCCCGCCAACGGGCCTGCGAACAGGGCCGTGACCACGACGGAGTGGACGTCGACACCCACGAGCCGCGGCATCACCCCCAGCACCGCGAACGCCACCGCCGTCGCCGTCAGCCACCCCGCGACGTACCAGCCGTGCCGCTCCAGCGACAGCACCGCCACCCCCGTAATGATCAGCGCGCCCATAAACGCCGACGCGAACGTGAGCACCCCAAGCGTCAACCCATCGACGTAAAACTCCGGGTCAAACGCCAGTTTTAGAATCCACGGGCCCACCGCCCATGCCGCGGCGAAGCCCACAACGCCCAAGCCGAGCACGGCAGCAACCGGCTGCACCAACGCCGCAAACAACGCTTCTCGACGCTCCACAAACCTCACCACCAGCGCCGACTGGAACCGCTGCAACGGCACCAACACCGGCGCCCGCGTCAAAATCACCGCGTTCATAATCGCTGCCACCGACGCCTCAGGGAATGCCGCGTTCACCGCCGTCGGGAAGCCCGTAATCAACGCCGCCGACGCCCCCGACGCCACCATCGCCGTCAACACCCGGCGCACAAACACCCCACGATGCACATCCAGCGGCACCCGCAAATGCTCCCGACGCAACACCACCAGCCAACTCAACGCGCCGACCACCGTAATCACCAAAAACGCAGGCAGGCCCCACCCCAGCGCCCACGCCAGAAGCGCCAACACCAGCCGCACACCCGAATCCAGCGCCACCAGCGCCGCGTAGCGCTCCCACAACTGCGCCCCCGACAGCACCCCGCCCAGCACCGCCTGGAACACGTACATCACCAGGCCAACCTGCAGCAGGGCAGTGGCCGTCAGCGTACTTCCGGGAACAACGGTGCCAATGAACAGTGCGCCCGCGACCGTTGCCGCGACGACCACCACCAGCGCCGTCCACGCCCCCAACCGCCACGGATTCGCCGAACCCCGCCGGCCATCCTCGCGCGCCGCCGCGACGGCACGCGTGGTCTCGTGGGTGAGGCCGTCGATAAGCCCGGTGGACGCGAAGAACAACCCCCAGTACGCAGCGAAGTAGCGGTAGGCCGAGTCGGCGTCGAGTGCCTTCGACGCCACCCACAACACCACAAAGCCACTGACCGCCGCGAACAGCGTGGCAAAAGAAAGGTGCTTCACCTGGCGTTACATCGCCTTACATTCCGAACGACGGCGCGATCGTCGTAAACCACGCCTTGTGCAGATCCTCGCGCCAGTACGGCCACGAGTGCGTCCCCGCATTCCGGAACTCATACTGCGCCGGAATATTCAAGCCTTCCAGCTTCGCGCGCAAATCATGCGAACACTTATTAATCGCAGCCTCAATCACGCCGCCCTCAACCTGCAGAATCGCCGAACCGACACTCGCCGCAGGCTGCGGAAGCCCCTGGCCAACCAAGTAACTCACCTGATCCTGGCGGCCCGCCAGGCCCGTGCCCGTCGAAATATACAAGCGGGTCCCGCGCAGCTTCTCCGCATTCACAAGCGCATCGTTATAGCGGTTATTCGGGCTACCCATCGGCCCCCACATCATCTCCGGCGTCACCGTCCGGTAATCCAACGTTCCCGACGCCCGGTTCACCGTAATCCGGCCAAACTGGTACGCCTCAGGCGTCGACGTCGCCGCACACCCCGAGAAGGACGCCGCAGACTTATAGAACCCGGGGTAGTGCGTCGGCAACACCAGAGACGTGGTCCCCGACATCGAGAATCCCACAATCGAACGGCGATTCTTGTCCGCCCCCAGCAGCCCCTCAATCGGCCCCGGCAACTCCTTGACCAGGAACGTCTCCCACTTCTGTGGGCCGTTAATGTAGCGCGAGCGCACATTGTCACTCACCCAGTCCGTGTAGTACGAAAACGCGCCCTCCTGCGGAATCACAACATTGACGCCCTTGCCTGCGAAGAACTCGCGAGCATCACTCATGCTCAACCAGTCCTGGTGCTGCTCCGCACCACCAGCGCCGTTGAGCAGGTAGATCGTCGGCGCGTTCTGTACGCGCTGCCCCGCAGTATTCGTCGCAGGCAACACCGCCACCGGGATATCCCGGCGCATCGACGGCGAATACACCAAGAAGCTCAACACCTGCTTATGGTCAACCTTCTCGACCCACTTCTGCGGCTTCCCGTCCGTCTTCGCCAACGGTGGATTCGCAATTGCGTTCCAGGGCTTCACCGTACCCACGGGCTGGGCCGATGCTGTTGGCGTAACTGCTGGGATCGCCTGGAGTGCCGACAAAGGAATGGCCACAGCCATCGCTGTAGCCACAACCGAACGAGTGATGCGCTTCAACATGGAAGCCATCCTACTTTACAGATGTGGCAATTGGGGCTTCTGGTGTCACTTTGTTCGGCGTTTCGTGCAAGAATGTGGGAAGTATTTCGTTCTTACAGAATTTCTCTTTGAAAGAAGGTAGTTGCAATGAACCCGATCGAGTCCATGCAGGTCGCCATCAATAACGTCCTCGGTGAGCTGATCCACTTCGGCTCCTCGACGTCTTCCACCATCGCATACGGCATGGGCCTGTTCTAGAGGCTCGGCCCGCTTGAACCCGTCGCGCCACCTGTTGTTGGGTGGGCGGCGGGTTTTTGTGGTTCGTGCAGGGCGCTGCGCACCAAATTCCTTAATTTTTGGGGGCAGGTTTGTGTTTCCCCAGGTCGCCGAGTGGGCGTGAGGGAATTTGGTGTCTTGTGGAAACGCTGGAGTGCCAAAGGGCGCAACCTTATTTAGGCTAGACATTCAAACCTGCAGGTGAGAAAAGCGCTAGATGTTAAGGGTTGCGTCCTTTGGCACTGGTCGACCAGGGGGGCGCACCAAATCCCTAGTTTTCGGCGGGATGGTTTGCGTTTCCCCAGGTCGCTGAAGGGAGCGTGAAGGAATTTGGTGTCTGGGGTGGGGGCTACAGCCCAAGCGCCGGCTTGATGGTCTGCTTCCAGGACAGCTCCAGGTCTTCCTTCCAGATACGCCATGAGTGGGTGCCGGTGGCGCGCAGGTTGGCGTTGTAAGGGATGTCGTTGGCTTTCAGCTTGACCAGCAGGTCGTGGGTGCAGGCGTTCATGGCGGCTTCGATCACGCCGCCCTCGACGATGAGGGTCTGGGCGTTCGCGGAGGCCTGGACGAAGTCCATGTCGCGGGTCTTGCGGAGGAAGCCGACAGTGTCGCTTTCGGCGAAAAGGCCCGTTGCGCTGGAGATGTACAGCTTGGTGCCCTTGAGCTTCTCGGCGTTGACGAGGGCGTCGTTGTGTCGGTTGTACTCGCTGCCGGCGCGGCCCCACATCTCCTCGGGCTTGGCGCCGCCGCGGTTGACGGTGAGGTTGACCCAGCCGTTCGGGATGCCGGTCGAGGTTGCCGCGCAGCCAGAGAAGGAACCGACGGCGGCGTAGCGTCCAGGGTTGTGCTCGGCAAGGAGAAGTGCGGAGGTTGCGGACATGGAGAACCCGACCACGGCGCGCTTGTCGTTGGCGTTAAGGTAGGGCTCGATGGCGTCGGGAAGCTCGGAGCCCAGGAACGTGGACCACAGCTGTTTGCCCTGCAAGTAGCGGGAGTTCGGCTCGTAGAGCCAGTCGATGTAGTAGGAAAACGCACCCGCCATCGGGATAACCACGTTGACCGGCTCGTCTTCGAAGACCTTCTTCACTACGGTGCCCGCTTGCGCGATCCAGTCGGTGTCCTGCTCGGAGCCGCCGGCGCCGTTGAGGAGGTAGACGGTCGGTGCGTTCGGCACGCCAGCGCGGATCACGCCGACGGGGATGTCGCGCTCCATAGCGGGGGAGTAGACGCTGAGCTTCTCGGAGCCCTTGATGCCGTCGATGTTAGTGAACCAGTACTGATCGCCGCCGCTGGGTTTTTGCGGTGCGGTTTCCAGCTTCTTTACGCGCGCGATGGCATCGTTTGTGGTCTCGGCACCCTCGGCTGTGGGGATGTCGGCGTCGTCAAGCGTGGGTTCGGTGCTGTCTTCCTCGACGACTTCGACGACCGTCGTTTCCTCAACCTTGGTTGTGGTCGTGGTGGTCTTCGAGGAAGAGGTCGTTGTCGCCTCATTTATCGACGTTTCCTCTACGCTCTGGGCGGCAGAAATAGTCGTTGCCTGTTCGGATGGTGCAACGGCATACCAGCCTCCTGCAGCGATCGCCACGGCGGCGGCTCCGGCGATGGCTGGGCGCGCAATATTCACGGGGTGCTCCTCAACTATTTGTAAGCGGTGAAGGGGGTCCTTCAAGCATTCTATTAAAGTGTCCGATATTGAAGCGAAAACGTTACAAGCAACGTATTCTATGTGGCGTGACTAAAGAGCATTATGACGTTGTTGTCCTCGGCGCTGGCCCTGGTGGCTATGTCGCCGCCATCCGAGCAGCGCAGCTGGGCCTGAAGGCTGCGGTGATTGAGAAGCAGTACTGGGGAGGTGTGTGCCTCAACGTTGGGTGTATTCCGTCGAAGTCGTTGATTAAGAACGCGGAGATCGCCCACATCTTTAACCATGAGGCGAAGACGTTCGGCATCAAGGGTGATGTCGAATTCGATTACAAAGACGCCCATAAGCGCTCCCGCAAGGTCTCCGAGAAGATCGTCGGCGGCGTGCATTACCTGATGAAGAAGAACAAGATCCAGGAGATCCACGGTGTTGGTTCCTTCACCGACTCCAAGACGATCGAGATCACCGAAGGCGACGACAAGGGCAAGACCGTTACTTTCGGCAACTGCATTATCGCGACAGGCTCCGTCGTGCGCACCCTGCCAGGCATCGAGTTGAGCAAGAACGTTGTGTCCTTCGAGGAGCAGATTCTTAACGAGGACGCGCCGAAGTCCATGGTTATTGTGGGTGCGGGCGCTATCGGCATGGAGTTTGCGTACGTGCTGTCCAACTATGGCGTGGACGTCACCGTTATCGAGTACATGGATCGCGTCCTGCCGAACGAGGACAAGGACGTGTCCAAGGAGATCGCGAAGGCGTACAAGAAGCTCGGCGTCAAGCTCATGACCGGCCACGCAACCACCGCGGTGCGCGACAACGGCGACTCGGTCGAGGTGGACGTCAAGAAGAATGGCACCGACAAGACTGAGACGCTCACCGTTGAGCGCGTCATGATCTCTGTCGGTTTCGCCCCGCGCGTCGAGGGCTACGGCCTGGACAAGGCTGGTGTCGAGCTCACCGAGCGTGGCGCCATCGCTATCGATGACCGCATGCGCACCAACGTAGACGGCATTTACGCCATCGGCGACGTCACCGCGAAGCTGCAGCTCGCGCACGTTGCGGAGGCCCAGGGCATCATCGCCGCCGAGACCATCGCGGGTGCCGAAACCCTCGAAATCGAGGACTACATGATGACGCCGCGCGCCACCTTCTGCAACCCTCAGGTTGCTTCCATGGGTTACACCGAGGAGCAGGCGAAGGAGAAGTGGCCAGACCGCGAAATCAAGGTTGCGACCTTCCCGTTCTCTGCGAACGGCAAGGCAGTCGGCCTGGCTGAGACCGCGGGCTTCGGCAAGATCGTCGCCGACGCCGAATACGGCGAGATCCTCGGCGCTCACCTGGTTGGCGCCAACGTTGCCGAGTTGCTGCCGGAGGTCGTCCTCGCACAGCGCTTTGACCTCACCGCCGGCGAAATCGCGCGCTCCATCCACATTCACCCAACCCTGTCTGAGGTACTGAAGGAAGCGGCCCACGGCATCGAAGGCCACATGATCAACCTGTAGCCTTTTTCTTCTCGACGCCCGGTCCCGCCTGTTGGTGGGACCGGGTTTTGCGCTGTGTGGGTGGGGTTCTCGCTCAGTTGCCCTGCCTTCGCGCCTTCATACATTGCTCCGGTTGAGGCGTTAGAGGAGTGCGATGCTGGTCGCCTCTTTTGGCTGACCCTATCCGATTTTTGCCGACCTGCATCGCACGCTCCTAAGCCCACGCTTCGAACGTTTTGGGGCGCGCTGACGGGGTAGTAAAAGGACCGCTCACCCTCCCATTTCCCGATGTTTGAAGCAGACTCTTGACTACCGACCTTTGGGGGTAGTTCGAAGATTTTATAGACGTTACGCGCAGGTCGTGAGTAACATCACAAATTAGGTTTACCTTGGTTTGTTCTCATACTGAATATGTGCAGGGTGTCGCCATGCTTAAAATTTCGAAAATCTGCCAAGCGCGTCCAGGCGGTGAATTTTGGGTGAAAATCAGGCGAAAGAAACATGCTCTGACTAGGCAATAGTGAAGAATGGTGCCTAAAGTGGTTACGACACTGGAGGTGCCATGACTGTACAAAAAACAGACCGTGAAGCAATTCGTCACGGAAAAATTACTGAGAAGCCGCTACGAGAGCGGCCAGGGTTCCCAACATGGGCAGTAAAGCTCGAGATGGCCATCACTGGCCTCATCTTCTCGCTCTTCCTTCTTGTTCACATGGTGGGCAACCTGAAGATTTTCATGCCGCTCAAGGCTGATGGCGGCGCACACATTGATGATTACGGCGAGTGGTTCCGTACGTTCGGCGAGCCGCTGTTCCCGCGTGGGGGATTCCTATGGATTCTCCGCATCGTGCTGCTGACGTGCTTGATCCTGCACGTGTATGGTGCGTTCACTCTGAAGAAGCGTTCCGCCGAGTCGCGCGGTACGTTCAAGCGCACGAACCTGATGGGGGGCTGGCAGTCCACCGCGACGCGTTGGATGCTGGTGACCGGCGTCATCCTGCTGTTGTTCATCATCTTCCACATCCTGGATCTGACCGCGGGCACGGTTGTTGCTTCTGAGCAGTTCGTTCATGGCAATGTCCGTGACAACCTGATTGCAACCTTCGCTCCTGAGCGTTGGTACGTGACCCTGTTCTACCTGGTTGCCATGCTGGCGCTGCTGCTGCACCTGACGCACGGTGTGTACTTGGCAGTTTCTGACCTTGGATGGCTCGGCGAGCGTGGGCGCGGCGTAATGGTCGTGTTGGGGTACGTACTGCCGTTCATCGTTGTTCTTGGAAACGTCATCATGCCACTGGCCATCATGGCTGGTCTTATCCCGGGGTACACCCGCTAACGGCTGATTAGGAGAAACTTTAATGACTACCTCTTTGAACCAGACGCAGGACGAGGTGTTCCGCCAGCCGGAGTCCTCGGCTCCTGGCGTCACCATTGGCCGCATTCTTGATAATGCAATGCCGGACCGCCACAAGGTTCGGATGAAGGACATGTGGGAGTACCAGAAGGACCACATGCAGCTGGTGTCCCCGCTGAACCGTCGCAAGTTTAAGGTGCTCGTTGTTGGTACTGGCTTGGCTGCCGGTGCTTCTGCCGCCGCGTTGGGCGAGCTGGGCTATCAGGTACAGGTCTTCACGTACCATGACGCCCCTCGTCGTGCACACTCCATTGCAGCGCAGGGTGGCGTCAACGCCGCTCGCGGCAAGAAGGTTGATAACGACGGCGCGTACCGCCACGTGAAGGACACCGTCAAGGGTGGCGACTACCGCTGCCGTGAGGCTGACTGCTGGCGCCTGGCCGTCGAGTCGGTCCGCGTGATTGACCACATGAACGCGATTGGTGCTCCGTTCGCGCGTGAGTACGGTGGCTCCTTGGCTACCCGTTCCTTCGGTGGTGTGCAGGTCTCCCGTACCTACTACACCCGTGGCCAAACGGGCCAGCAGCTGCAGCTGTCCACCGCTTCGGCGCTGCAGCGTCAGATCCACCTGGGCAACGTTGAGATCTTCACGCACAACGACCTGATCGATCTGATCATTACTGAGGAAGACGGCAAGAAGCGTTGCCGCGGTATTGTTACCCGCAACCTGATTGACGGCTCCCTGACCCCGTTCACCGGCCATGCTGTTGTGCTGGGTACTGGTGGTTACGGCAACGTGTACCACAAGACCACGTTGGCGAAGAACTCGAACTCCTCCGCGATGATGCGTGCGCACGAGCTTGGTGCGTACCTGGCGTCGCCGGCGTTCATTCAGTTCCACCCGACCGGCCTGCCGCTGAACGCGAGCTGGCAGTCGAAGACGACGCTGATGTCCGAGTCCCTGCGTAACGACGGCCGCATCTGGACCCCGAAGGAAAAGGGCGACGACCGCGACCCGAACACCATCCCAGAGGACGAGCGCGACTACTTCCTGGAGCGTCGTTACCCGGCGTTCGGTAACCTCGTGCCACGTGACGTTGCGTCCCGCGCGATTTCCCAGCAGCTCAACGCTGGCTTTGGCGTTGGCCCGCTGCACAACTCGGCGTACCTGGACTTCAAGGATTCCATCGAGCGCCTTGGTGAGGACACTATCCGCGAGCGTTACGGCAACCTCTTCGAGATGTACGAAGACTCCACCGGCGAGAACCCATACAAGGCCCCGATGCGTATTGCGCCGACGGTGCACTTCTCCATGGGTGGCCTGTGGACCGACTTCAACGAGATGACGTCTATCGACGGCCTCTTCGCAGCAGGCGAGTGCTCCTGGACCTACCACGGTGCGAACCGCCTGGGCGCGAACTCGCTGCTGTCCGCATCGGTCGACGGCTGGTTCACCATTCCGTTCACGGTGCCGAACTACCTGGCGGATCACCTGAACGAGCCGGTGTACGCAGAGGATGCACCTGCATCCGTTGAGGCTGTACAGCGTGCGCAGCAGCGCATCGACAGCCTGATGAACATCAAGGGCTCCGACCCGCACGGTCCGGAGTACTACCACGTCAAGCTGGGCGAGATCCTCTACCTGCACTGTGGCGTGGCACGTACCGCCGACAGCCTGCGCGAGGGCATCGACAAGATCCGCGCACTGCGCGATGACTTCTGGGCGAACCTCCACATCCCAGGCCGCGCTGATGAGATGAACCAGGTCCTCGAGGCTGCGCTTCGCCTGGTTGACTACATCAACCTCGGCGAGCTGATGTGCATCGACGCACTTGACCGCGACGAGTCCTGTGGTGCTCACTACCGCATGGACCACCTCACCGAAGACGGCGAGGCCCGCCGTGACGATGAAAACTGGTGCTTCGTTTCCGCATGGGAGACCGTGGGCAACGACCAGTTCGTGCGTCACGCTGAGCCACTGTACTTCGATTCGATCCCACTGATGACGAGGAACTACAAGTAATGAAACTGACACTTGAGATCTGGCGTCAGGCCGGACCCGAAACTGAAGGCCACTTCGAGACCGTCGAGGTGCCGGACGCAGTTGAGCAGATGTCCATCCTGGAGCTGCTCGACCACGTCAACAACCAATTTGTCGAGGAAGGCAAGGAGCCTTTCACTTACGCTTCTGACTGCCGCGAGGGCATCTGCGGTACCTGTGGCCTGACCATCAACGGTCGCCCGCACGGTGCGGACCAGAACGTCCCTGCATGTCTGCAGCGCCTGGTGAACTACAACGACGGCGACACCCTCAAGATTGAGCCGTTCCGCTCCGCTGTGTTCCCGGTCATCAAGGACCTCGTGGTTGACCGCTCCGCGCTCGACCGCGTGATGCAGCAGGGCGGCTACGTCTCCGTCTTCCCGGGCACCGCCCCAGACGCAGACACCCTGTCCGTCAACCACCACGATTCCGAGCTTGCACTCGACTACGCAGCCTGCATCGGCTGTGGTGCTTGTGTGGCTGCGTGCCCGAATGGTGCCGCGCACCTGTTCACTGGTGCTAAGCTGAAGCACTTGAAGCTGCTGCCACTGGGCAAGCTGGAGCGTAGCCGTCGTGCACGCAAGATGATCGACGAGTTGGAAACCAACTTCGGTCCTTGCTCCCTGTACGGCGAGTGCGCAGACGTCTGCCCTGCAGGCATCCCGCTGGACGCGGTCGGCGCGATTAACGCCGAGCGTGTCCGCGCGGCCGCCCGCGGCGGCGACGACTAAACAGAGAATAAAACGAGGAAGGAAACAACGATGGCGTCCCAACATGCTGTAGCTGATATCCGCAGTGAATCGTTCCCTGAGTACGAGGGCAAGATTCAGGACCTGTACGTCGAAGGCTACGACCCGGTGTCGTACTCCGCGCCGCACTCTTCGCTGCTGCGCTACTCCACGTGGGTAGCGATGGGCCTGATCTTGGCGTCACTGTTCGGTATGGGGCTTGCCATCTGGGGCGCAACTGTTGGCACATACGGGTATGGTGCGTCTGCTGAGGTCAGCAGCCAGCTCATCCTGTACGGCCTCGTAGAGGCGGTTGTGACGTTAGTGCTCGGCGCGTTCCTCATCGTGAAGGGTCGCGCGGCCTACCGTCAGTACCGCGAGCAAACCGGTCGCGTCAACTAGCGGCTACCTCCAGGTCTCCCCGTCACCACGCTCAATATGGTGGCGGGGAGATTTTTGCTTTAATCAAGTGCATGGCTACACACGCGTTAATGGAGCTCACCGAGGCGGACGAACAGCGCCGCAGGACACTGCGGAAGTACAAGATCGGGGTGACGGCCCTGCTTGGGCTGATGGCCGTGATCTTCCTGACGTGTTCGTGGTGGCAGTCGCAGGGTACCGCGCCGTTGTGGGTGGGGTACGTGCGCGCGGCGGCGGAGGCCGGGATGGTCGGCGGGCTGGCGGATTGGTTCGCGGTCGCGGCGATCTTTAAGCACCCGATGGGGCTGCCTATCCCGCACACGGCCTTGGTGCCGAACAAGAAGGACCAGGTGGCTGACGCGCTGAGTGACTTCGTGAGTGAGAACTTCCTCAACGCGGAGACCATCACGGAGAAGGTGATGGCGGCGGGCATCCCGGAGCGGGCAGGCAAGTGGTTGTCGCTTGAGAAGAACGCGGAGCGGGTGTCGGAGGAGGTCGGCAAGTTTACGGTCAAGGCCGTTGAGGCGGTCGACCCTGCGGAGGCTGAGGAGTTCCTCAACTCGCAGGTCATTGAGCGGTTCGCTGAGACGATCTGGGGCCCGCCGATCGGGCGCGCATTGGAGGGATTCATCGCGGACGGCAAGATCGAGCCGCTGGTTGACGACATCGTCGCCTGGGGCAACGAGCGCCTCGCCGGCATGGAGGACGCCATCGTCCGCACCATCGATGAGCGCATGCCCGCTTGGGCCCCGAAGTTCGCCAAGGACCTCGTCGGTGCGAAGGTCTATAACGAGCTGGTGGCGTTCATGGCGGACGTCGATAAGGACAAGGACCACGAGGCTCGCCGAGCTATTCGACGCCAAATCAACCAGTTCGCGCAGGACCTGCAGTTCGACGGTGCCATGATTACGCGAGTGGAGGAGCTGAAGGCGGATGTGATGGCGTCGAATGCGGTGCAGAACGCGGCCGCGGGGCTGTGGGGGCAGGTGTCGGCGGCGATTATTGAGTCGGCGTCGGATCCGGAGAGTTTGGTGCGTCGAAAGATAGCCCTGACGGTGCACGAGTGGGGCGAGAAGCTGGTCAACGAGCCGGCGACTCGTGAGGCGGCCGAGCGCAACCTGCAGAAGTGGACGCACTTCGCTGCGGAGAACGGTGCGGGGCAGATCGTCGGCATTATTTCGGAGACTATTCAGAAGTGGGACGGGCAGGAAGCCGCCGACAAGATCGAGCTGATGGTGGGCAAGGACCTGCAGTACATCCGCGTGAACGGCACGATCGTGGGTGCATTGGCCGGACTTGTTATATACGCTGTGTCACAGTTGCTGTTTTTCTAAAAGGAGAATGATGATGTCTGAGAACAATTCTGGTTTGCGCGATATTGCGGATGCGTTGCTGGTTGCTGGGCAGTCGGTCGGGGAGGCCGTCGGCAAGCTTGGTGGCGATGTGACTGAGCAGCTGAAGCAGGCTGTGGACAACGCTCGTAGCACGTTTGACGGTGCGGGCGACGACAAGGAGCTGAAGGACGCTGTGTCCTCCTTTGCGAGCGACGCCGAGTCCATCGTGCGCAACATCGGCGACTCCGCCGAGGCCGGCGAGGCGAAGGATGCGTTCAAGCTGGTCGCTGAGGAGATCCGCGACGCGTTCGGCAACATTGACGCTGATGACGCGAAGCAGCGCATCGAGTCCGTGGTTGCGCGTGTGCAGGAGCGCATCGCTGACCTGGGCGGCAAGAAGTAATGTCCCTCACTGCTGAGCAGCTGATCATGTCGCTGCCCGTGATGGCGAACGCGCTGCTGTTTTGGGTGCTGGCCATCGCGGGCATTGTGGCGGCGGTGATGGCGGCGTCGACGCGCCCGGACGCGTTTGAGGCGGCGGGGCGTCAGTCGAAGGGCACGTGGGTGGCCATTCTGGCTGGTTCCGCGTTCGCTTGCATGCTGTCGTTGCCGTTCGTGGCGTGGATTGGCGCGGTCGCCATCGGTGTGTACTACTTCGATGTGCGGCCGCAGATCAACAACATTTTGCGGGGGAATTACGGCTGGTAAGCAGGCCTACTGCTGGTAGGCCTGGAGTTCGGCGAAGTCCACGTTGTGGCCCTGCATGGTAACGCGGAGGCCGCCGGGGACGACGTCGAAGCCGGTGATGCGCATCGTCTGGTCGGTGTACTCGGCCACGCCGTTGGTGAGTGCCTCGGTAATCGCGGAGGAGATCTCATCCGGCAGCGTGTTGCCGAACAGCGAGGTGTCGACGGCCTGGACGGAGAATCCGCCGGCGTCGTCAATTTCGGGGCGAAGTGAAACCGCAGCGGCGCCACCGCTGAACTCGACGGTGAAGGTGCCGTCCTCGGGGGAGGTGGTCACCTCGGACACGTTGATGAGCGCGGAGAGGAAATCGCTGCCGATGTTCTGCTGCAGCTGCGTGTTCAGCATCGCGCGCACGAACTCGCTCGGAACCTCGGTGGTGGCGGTCAGGGTGTCCGCGACGGACTTGCCGCTGGCGTCGACCTTGATGGAGTCCATCTCCACGGTGGAAGCCGGCTGGCCGGTGGTTTCGTCGCCGTTCACCACCAGCGTGGAAGGCGTGGTCACCGTGATGTGGGGGATGGTGCCACTCAACATGCCGAGCGTCAGTGGGGAAGCGCCGAAGGAAACCTCGGTGCCCTCCGGGGCTTGGTCACGCATCTGGCTGCCGATGTAGGCGCGTGAGCCGGCTTCGGCGGCGATGAACAGGACCAGGATGGCGGCGAGGATGCCGATCAGGACTTTCCAGACGGTTTTCATGCGCACTAGTGTAGCGACTCACCTTTGGGCGCCACAGCCGCCCAGTCGACGGTGACGGTGTTGTCGCTGAGCCGACGGCGCACCGGGGCGATCGGCCAGTCGCGGGCAAGGGCCTCGCGGGCGTGGCGCCACCGCACCCGGGGGCCGTGCGGCTCCCACCCGGCGGCGTGTTCCCAGGCGGAGTCGGCGTCGCGAAGAAAGTCGTGGATGGGCTCGCCCGGAACGTTGCGGTGGATGAGCGCCTTCGGCAGGCGTTCGGCCAGATCGCTTGGCGTGGCAACGTCGAATGGGTCCCAGGACAGGGTGAGGGTTTGGGGGCCGGTGGCGTCGAGAAGCACCCAGGTGCTGCGGCGGCCGAGCTCGTCACAGGTGCCCTCGATGAAGAGACCGCCGGGGGCGAGCTTGGAGGTGACGGTGCGCCACACGTCGGGGACTTCCGCGACGTCGTACTGGCGCAGCACGTTGAACGCGCGCACAAGCTGCGGCTGGTAGCCGGCGAGCTCGAAGCCGCCGAGCTCGAAGCGGACGCCGTCGCGCGGCGGAAGTACCCGCTCGGGGTTGATCTCCAGGCCCACGACCTCGACGTTGGGGTTGATGCGCCACAGCCAGCCCGCCCACTCGCAGGTGGTGGTGTGGGAGGCGCCGTAGCCGACGTCGAGTGCTAGTGGGGTTCCTTCGCGCAAAAGCGAAATGACCCGCGCGTTGTGGCGGGTCCATCGATCGCAGCGTCGCAGCCGGTTGATGCCGGTCGTGCCCCGGGTGATCACCCCGTAGGGCTGGCCGGGCCCCGCCTGCGAGCGCAGATTGTGGTGGTGCTTAGAGATTGTTGGAGATCCATTCCTCGGTGAGCTTCGCCTCGTTCTCGACGATCTCCTCGAGCGCCTCAGCAACCTTCGGCTCCAGCGCAGCGCCCATGAACGGGATGTCTACCTTGGCCTCGTTGTCGTAGGCCAGGGAGGTGGTGTCGCCGTTGTCGGTCAGCGTGATCTCGCCGCCGAAGTCGACCGGGGTGCCCTTGACGTCACCGGTGAAGGTGATCGGGTCCGTGCTGGTGTTGACGGTGCGCTTCAGCTTCAGGTCCTGCGAAATCATGGCCTGCGCTGCCTCAGGCAGGATGGACTTCGGCAGGATCTCGAAGAGGACGGCGGTGGAGCCGTCGAACTCGTGGAGCTCGCCTGGTTCGGGGGAGAGCTTCTCCGCGATGAATGCCCAGTATTCCTTGCTTGCGAAGGCGTCGCGCACCTTCTGGGCAGGATGGTTGATGGTTACGGTGATTTCACTACGTGCAGTCATAGTGAACAGACTACCGTTGATGGGGTGTCTGATACATCTTTTGCCTCAATGACAACTCTGCGCGTCGGCGGCACCCCCGCTGATGTGATCCGCTGCGACACCGCCGAGGACCTCGCTGCGACGGTCGCGCGTCTCGACGCCGCAGGCACGCCGCTGCTCGTCGTCGGTGGCGGCTCTAACCTGCTTGTTGCTGACGGCCCGCAGGCAGTCACTGCTGTGCTCGTGCGCAACGCCGGCATCGAACTTATCGACGCCACCACCCTCCGCGTCGGCGCCGGCACCGTGTGGGACGACGTGGTTGCCTACGCCGTGGAGCACGGCCTGGCGGGCATTGAGGCCCTGTCCGGCATCCCCGGCTCCGCTGGGGCCACCCCGGTGCAGAACGTGGGGGCCTACGGCGCCGAGATCGCTGACGTGCTGCACCGCGTCCGCCTGTGGAACCGAGAGACCGGCGTGGACGAGTGGGTCACCCCGGAGTCGTTGGAGCTGGCGTACCGCTACTCCAACCTGAAGTTCACCCACCGTGCTGTGGTCCTCGAGATCGAGCTGAAACTGACCAAGTCGGACCTGTCGGCGCCGCTGCGCCACCTCGGCGGCAAGCGGGTCCCACTCGCGGAGGCACGCGCATCCGTCCTGGAGACGCGCCGGTCAAAGGGCATGGTGCTCGACCCGGCCGACCACGACACCTGGTCCGCGGGCTCCTTCTTCACCAACCCGGTGGTGGACGCCTCGGTGGCGGACGCAATCGGTATTGAGGGGATGCCGCGCTACCCACAGGAGGACGGCCGCGTGAAGCTCTCCGCCGCCTGGCTCATCGAGCGCGCCGGGTTCCCACGCGGCTACCCCGGCGAGCACGCCCCGGCCCGCCTGTCCACCAAGCACACCCTGGCGCTGACGAACCGGGGCAACGCCAAGGCCGACGACATCGTGGCCCTGGCCCGCGACGTGCAAGCCGGTGTGGAGCGCGCATTCGGCGTCCGGCTGGTGCCGGAGCCGGTGTGGGTCGGGATGTCGATCTAATCACCTACAGGCGGGACAGGAGCTCCTCCTGCACCTTGCGGCGCGACAGCTTGCCCAGCTGGTCCTTCGGCAGTTCCTCGAAGTGGTAGAAGGTGCGCGGCACCTTGTAGCGGGTGAGGTTCTTGCGCGCGAAGTCCTTCAGGCCTTCCGGATCGAGTGGGGCGCCGTCGCGAAGCGTCACGCAGGCGACGACGTCCTCGGAGCCGTCCTCGCGTGGGCGGCCGACGACGGCGACGTCGACAACATCGGGGTGGGTGCGCATGACCGTTTCCACCTCGGCGGGGTAGACGTTGAACCCGCCGGTGATGATGAGCTCTTTGAGGCGGGAGACGAGCTTGATGAAGCCGTCCTCCTCCATGACGCCGAGGTCGCCGGTGCAGAACCAGCCGTCGTGGAAGGCATGCTCGGTGGCCTCGGGGTTGTTGAGGTAGCCGGAGAAGACCTGCGGGCCGCGGGCGAGGATTTCTCCGGGCTCGCCGTAGGGCATGTCCTCGTCCAGGTTGTCGGGGTTGACGATGCGGATCTCGGTGTCGGGGAAGGGGATGCCGATGTAGCCCGCGCGGCGGTCCGCGGTGCCCGGGTTGCCGATCAGGATCGGGGAGGTCTCGGTGAGGCCGTAGCCTTCGACGAGGTGGCCGTGGGTGACGCGCTCCCACGCCTCGATCGTCTCGACGGGCAGGGAGGCCGCGCCTGAAAACCCGGTGTTGACGCCGTTGATGTTGAGGCCTTCGTTGTTGGCGGCGTCGATAATTCGCTCGAACACGGTGGGCACGCCGGGGATGAAGGTGGGCTTGAACTTCTTGATGGAGCTCATGATGAGGTCCATCTTTGGTGCGGGCAGCAGGTCAACCTCGGAGCCGATGAGCACCGTGAGCGTGAGCGAGAACGTCAGGCCGTAGGCGTGGAAGAACGGCAGGGTGGCCAGCATGCGCTGCTGCGAATCGGACTGCAGATCCTTGACCCAGGCGACGCCCTGCCACGCGTTGGCGTGCAGGTTCTTGTGGGAGAGCACCGCGCCTTTCGGCTCCCCGGTGGTGCCGGAGGTGTAGAGGATGAGTGCTGGGTCGTCGGGGGCGATGCCGACCTCGGTGGCCAGATCGTCGCCCTCGCCGCCGATGGCGGAGCCGAGCAGCGTCTCCCACGGCACCGTCTTGAGTACCGTGTTGGAGCTTTGTACGGTGAGCTGCTCGCGGGCGTTGCGGATCTTCGCAATCGGGATGCGCAGCGCGAGCTGCTGCAGCTTCGGCATCGCCTTGGTCATGTCCACGGAGATGACCGTCTCCAGGTCGGTGCTGGCGCGCAGCGCCTCGAGGGTGTCGGCCGCCTTGTCCCAGGCGATGGCCACGCGGGCGCCGTGGTTTTTAAACTGCGGGCGAAGCTCGTTCGCGGTGTAGAGCGGGTTGTGTTCGACGACGACGCCTCCAAGCTTCTGCACCGCGAAGAACGCGATGACGTGCTGCGGGCAGTTCGGCAGCAGGATGGCCACGCGGTCACCCTTGCGCACGCCGAAGGCCTTGAGCCCGGCGGCGGCGCGACGGACTTCCTTGTCCAGCTCGCCGTAGGTCATGGAGCGGCCGAAGAACCTGGTCGCTGGCTTGTCGGCGTTGCGTTCCAGATTGTCGTCGTAGATGCCTGGCAGCGTGGTGAACCCGTACTCGAGCGAGTGCGCGGTCCACTCCGGGTAGTACTGCAGCCATGGCTTTGTGGTGTTTGCGTCCAAGGTCATGGCCCTACCCTACGCTACCGTAACCTATTGTGCGGACTGCAGCATGGCCACCAATTCTTGCTGGACCGCGCGACGCCGGACCTTGCCGGTCTGGTCCCGGTTCAAGTCCTCGAAATGGTAGAAGGTGCGCGGCACCTTGTAGCGGGTCAGACGCTGGCGAGCGTGCTCCTTCAGGCCTTCCGGATCGAGCGGGGCGCCGTCGCGAAGCGTGACACAGGCGACGACGTCCTCGGAGCCGTCCTCGCGCGGGCGGCCGACGACGGCGACGTCCTCGACGTCTGGGTGCGTGCGCACCGCCTCCTCGACCTCGTCCGGGTAGACGTTGAAGCCGCCGGTGATGATGATTTCCTTGATGCGCGCCACCAGGCGGATGAAGCCGTCGGGCTCCATGACGGCCATGTCGCCGGTGCGGAACCAGCCGTCGTGGAAGGACTTCTCGGTGGCCTCGGGGTTGTTGAGGTAGCCGGAGAAGACCTGCGGGCCGCGCGCGAGCAGCTCGCCGGGCTCGCCGTCGGGCATGGTCTCGCTGGGGTTATCCGGGTTGGCGATGCGGATCTCGGTGTTCGGGAACGGCACGCCGATGTAGCCGGGGCGCCGGTTGCCGTCGAGGGGGTTGCCGCACAGGATCGGGGAGGTTTCGGTGAGCCCGTAGCCTTCGATGAGCTGCCCGCCGGTCACGCGTTCCCACAGCTCAATGGTGCTTTGTGGCAGGGTTGCGGCGCCGGAGATCGCGCTGTGGAAGGAGGAGAGGTCCACATTCTTTTCGACGGCCCACTCCGCAATCCGCTCGTACAGCAGCGGCACGCCGGGCAGGAGGGTGGGGCGCGTCTTCAAGATGGCCTGCTGGTAGAGCTTCGGCTTCGGCGCCGGGACGAGCACCATCTGGCCGGCGACGGTCAGCGGGAACCCGTAGTTCAGCGCCAGGCCGTAGATGTGGAACATCGGCAAGATGGCGAGCACCTTCTCGTTGACGGCACCCCAGTCCTTGACCCACTGTGCGCCGGCGACCAGGACGGAGAGCACGTTGGCGTGCGTCAGTGGCACGCCCTTGGGGGTGCCGGTGGTGCCGGAGGTGTACAGGATGAACGCGGTGTCGGACTGTGCGATGGTCGGCAGGTTCGTTGGTGTGGCGGGCTTCGCCACGAGGGATTCCCACGAGATCGCCTTCGGTGCGGGTGTGTGCAGTTCCTCGCGCTGGGCGCGCACCGACCCGAGCGGCACCTGCAGGGCGAGCTGCAGGTGGCGAGGCATGGCGTCGATAAGGTTGACGGCGATGACGGTCTCGAGCGCCGTCGTCTCCTGCAGCGTGTGGAAGGTCTCGGCCTCCCGGTCGAAGACGATGGCCACGCGCGCGCCGTGGTCCAGGAACTGTTTCTCCAGCTCGTAGGCGGTGTAGAGCGGGTTGTGTTCGACGGCGACGGCGCCGATGCGCAGGATCGCGGTGATGGCGATGACGTGCTGCGGGCAGTTCGGCAGCGCGATGACAACGCGGTTGCCTGGTGCGACGCCGAGTCGCTGCAGGGCGGCAGCGAGGCGGTTGACCTGCTCGTTGAGGGCTTGGTAGGTGAGTGTTTTGCCCATGAACCAGGTGGCTGCGCGGTCCGGGTGGGTGGTCGCGGCGGTATTGAACAGGCTGACGAGGGTGTCGCTGCCGACGATCGGGTTCGGGTCGGTCCATTCGGGGTAGTGTGTAAGCCAGGCTTTGGTTTCGTAGGCTCCCATAAACACTCCTTTTGTTAGCTAGTCGAAAGTAGGTGAGGGAAAGTATAACCTACGGTTTGGTAGGTTTTGCTAGTTTTCCACATCAGGTACGCTCGTGAGCCACTGGGGAAACACAAGGGGGGATTCCATTGACCACATTTTTCGACGCCACCACTGACCTCACGCCGCCAACCGGCCTCGACCAAAGCAACCTGGTCGATCCCGTGAAAGCACCGCCAAAACAGGGCTGGCGCAAACTCGTCCACAGCGCCAGCCGCGGCCGCATCAACCCTGGGCGCTCCCGCGCCCAAGCCGAACGCGACGAACTCATCGACGCCATCCGCGCACCCCTGCGCGGCGACTACCGGATTGCCGTCATGTCGCTGAAAGGGGGCGTCGGCAAGACAACAACAACCATTGCTCTCGGCGGCGTCTTCGCCGAAACCCGCGGCGACCGCGTCATCGCCATCGACGCCAACCCGGACCTCGGCACGCTCGCGCAACGCGCCACCGCCAACTCACCCGCCACCATCCGCGACCTCCTGCTCGCGCAAGACACCTCGCGGTACCCGCAGGTCAGGGCGTTCACCAACCAGGCCAGCTCACGCCTCGAGGTCATCGGCTCCGAACGTGACCCGGCCGTCAGCGAAGCCTTCTCCGAACTCGACTACCGCAAAGCCATCGACATCCTGCAGCACCACTACAACGTCATCCTCACCGACTGCGGCACCGGACTCATGCACTCCGCCATGGCTGGCGTCCTCGACCTGGCCAACGCGCTCGTCCTGGTCACCTCACCAGCCCTCGACGGTGCCCAATCCGCCGCAGCCACCCTCGACTGGCTCAGCCTCCACGGCTACGACCAGCTCGCCTCCAACGCGGTCGTCGTTATCAGTGCGGGCGCGCCGGGCAAACCCACCATCGACATGGAGCGCCTCACCGAGCACTTCGCCGCCCGCACCCGCGCCGTCCACGCCATCCCATACGACCGCCACCTCGCCGAAGGTGCCGTCGTCGATATGGACCGCCTGGCACCCGACACCCTGCGCGCCTACCAGCAGCTCGCCGCGACCGTCGCAGCGGACTTCGGGTCGTGGCACCGCCACGCGGTGATGTAATACGCTGGCGTGCATGCGCGTCGCCATGATTTCAATGCACACCTCGCCCCTCGAGCAGCCCGGCATCGGGGACGCCGGGGGAATGAACGTGTACATCCTCAACATCGCCCAACAGCTCGCGCGCCAAGGCATCGAAGTCGACGTGTTCACCCGCGCCACCCGCCCCAGCCAGCCACAAATCGCCGAGGTCGAGCCGGGCTTCCGAGTCATCCACATCGTCGCCGGCCCCTACGAAGGCCTCCCCAAAGAGGAACTGCCCACGCAGCTCGCCACGTTCGCCGGCGGCATCGTACAGTTCTGCCGAATTTACGACGCCCACTACGACATCATCCACGCCCACTACTGGCTCTCCGGCCAGGTCGGCTGGCTGCTTGCCGAACTTAGCGACGTCCCCCTCATCTACACCGGCCACACCTGGGCCGCCGTCAAAAACGCCTACGCGTCTGGCGCCGAAAGCTCCGAAAGCGAAGCCCGCCGCATCTGCGAACAACAACTCGTGGATAACGCCGACCGCCTCGTGGTCAACACCGAAGACGAAATCACCGAACTGTCCCGCCACTACGACGTCGACCCCGCCAAAATTGCCGTGGTCACCCCCGGCGCCGACACCGAGCTCTACACCCCCGGCACCAACCGCAACACCGAAATGTCACGCCGCCACCTCGGCATCCCCGTCCACGCCAAAGTGGTCGCCTTCGTCGGCCGCCTCCAAGAATTCAAAGGTCCGCAGGTGCTCATCCGGGCCATCGGCCAACTCGTTCGCGACGGCGTCGACTACCCCCTGCGCGTCCTCATCTGCGGCGGCGCCTCCGGCGGCGGGGTGAGCGTCGATACGTATCAGCGACTCGCCGAGGAGGAGGGCGTGGGCCACATCGTGCGCTTCCTCGGGCCGCGACCGCCGCAGGAACTCGTGAACGTCTACCAGGCCGCCGACATCGTCGCCGTCCCCAGCTACAACGAGTCCTTTGGCCTCGTCGCCGTTGAAGCCCAGGCCACCGGCACGCCCGTTGTCGCCGCCGCCGTCGGCGGCCTACCGATCGTCGTCGCCGACGGCGAAACCGGCACTCTCGTCCCCAGCCACGACCCCGTCGACTGGGCCAACGCCATCGGCACCCTCCTCCGCGACGACGACACCCGCATCGCCATGGGCCAAGCCGCCGTCGCCCAAGCCAGCAAGTTCAGCTGGCGCGAAAGCGCCCACGACCTCACCGGTATCTACCAGGACACTCTCGACCACTTCGACCGCGGCCTCTGCGACCGGAAGGCCATCGGGAGCTAACTGCATGTTTGGGGAACACCTTTTATATTTTCCCAGGCCGGAGGCTCGCGGGAGGGGATTTGGTGTCATCCCAGCAGGCCTGAGTGACAAAAGGTGCAACCAAATTTGGACTAGCCATTCATGCCCGCTGGTGGTAAAAGTGCTAGAGGTTTTGGGGTGCGTCCTTTGTCACTGGCTCCCAAATTTATGCGCCAAATTTCTGCTTTTAGGAGGGCGCCGTTGCGTTTCTCCCAGGTCGCTCCTCTATCCGCTCCGGCTCCGGCTCGGGCGGGAATTTGGTGCCCAGCCCGGTTCGCGCTGGCGGCCAAGACGCGTTAGAACCGTTCCGGTCGAGGTATTGGAAGCGTGTGATGCTGGTGGTCATTCAAAATTGCCGCGGGGTCGGGTGAAATGTATTCGGAGTATGTAGGGCCAATAAGGCGTAAATCCTAGTGGCGCTGTGCTACTGTAAAGCCGAAAAGGATCGGACCGTTAATCTTTCGTTAAGGAGTTGCTGTGCGGTATCGAGTTTTGATTGAGGGTCTTCTGCTTGCCTTCGCTTTTGGCGTCGTAGGGGCGCCGGTGAGTGTTGTGCAGGCTCAAGAGGCTGGAGAGCAGGCCAATGAGTTATATGAAGGTGGTGAGGAACAACATTGGGAGGATGAGTCTGATGGAAATGAACCGTACGATGAGGGGTTGGACTGGTTCACTACCAATAAAACTCCTACATATGACAATAGGATCGGTGCCTTATATTTCTCTGACGGATTAGTTTCGAAGCGAACATGTACGGCCAACTATGTTGGAGATTATTACTGGCTGACGGCTCGGCACTGTGTTGAGGATGACTTGAATTCAATTGGATTTATCCAGCAGTCTGATGGTGAATTTGCCGGGATTGAGTTAATTCAAATGGCTCCCAACCCAGAGCACGATCTTGCGCTCATACGTGTGGGAACTGGAATTAATGCTAGAAAATTTGAGTTGAGTGCGAGGTCGCCACGAGTGGGTGACGGTGTTCGAGTAATTGGCTATTCGGGGCAGGTTGGGCAGCCCAATAATTTTTCGTCGGCAGCAGACTTTCGTGTGGGAGTAGTTGATTACCTGGTTCATACCACAAAGGGCGACGTTTACTCTGACCAAGTGCGTTTGGACCCAACCGGCGACGCCAATTTGTGTCACGGCGACTCTGGTGCAGCGGTTTTTGCCGGGAATGAGATAGTTGGGGTTGCTTCGACTACTGAAATCCAGAATGATAGCTCTGGGCGGAAGCAGTGCATTGGGTCTGGATCCGCTGCAAAAATCGACTCTGAATTGGGGTGGATACAAAAAACGGTACAAAACCAAAGCTTGACTCAAGCTCAGAAGCACCGAGCTTGGCGGGGCGGGGTTACAGCTAAATTTAACCGCAAATCCCTTGGCGTCCATGAGCACTCGAAGCTTCCTGGTAGTTCTTGCGGGGGTTCGTCGTGCGGAAAGTGAATATGATGAAATTTAGATTTCTTGTACCCGGATTGGTCACAGTGGCTGTGGCGGCATCTGGGGCTACCCATAGCGCTTCTGTCGAAGTCACGGAGCCCCAAGCAGCAAGCAACGTAGCGGAGTCAAGCAAAACAGACAACGTGTTCGATTTCGCCGATACGATGGGGTATGTATTCAAACATCGCGAGCTCTCTGGAGAGATGTATGAGGCGATTGTCTGGGGAGTGACATCAGAAGAAAAAGCAGCGAAGTGTCGTGAGCTGCGGAAGTCTCCGGTCCAGCCTGCAATTGGTGAGCCAATTTGTCCATCTCAGGCATATACGTCGGCAGACGTGGCCCTAGCGAAGTATGCCTCCACGTTTGCCAAAGGGTCGCCGATTTTGGCCTTGCGGATAGCTGTCGCGGTCTTGGCCGCGCTTGGTGGTGCTGTGTACGCGGCTGGCCCTCAGCTGGCGGCTTGGGGTGTGCCGGTCCCCTGGCTGTGAGGCTGTAAAACCAAAAGGTTGTCGGACGGGGTTTGCCAAGGGATGGCTAGGGTTTGTCCATCAATTGAGTGAAGCCGTCCCAAGCGTCTCCACCGCTGTGATGGCGCCCCATTTGCCGAGCTGCTGCGCGTGGTGGTCGATGGCACCGGAGACGTCGGCGGCGAGGCGTTGCGCCTGCTCAACGGTGCGGACCTGGCCGGCGCGCTGGGCGGCAACTTCGGCGTCACGTTGGGCTGCGGCGACGGCCTCGTCGAAGCCCTGCTTGCCGGTCTTGCGCGGTTTCAGTTCGGGGTTGTCCTGCATGATCTGGCCCATCAACGCCCCTTGCTCCTGGTTGAGTGGGGTGAAGTTGCCGTGGGGCGCGGTGGAATCGGGGAGTGCGAAGGCTTCGTTGACCTTGCCGTCGGGGACGTTGAAGGCGTCTTCGATGATGCGGTCGGCACGCTGGGCTTTGCCGAGGGGTCCTACGCCCATGGAGCTGACGCCGAGGACGGCGCCGTCGCGGGGGTCGTAGTTGATGCCGCCGGAGTCGCCGTGTTCGTAGCGCAGACCCCAGGAGTAGATGCTGTTGCGGGAACGCGCGAGCTGGTGGCCGCAGGTGCGGCCGGTGGTGGCGCCGTCTTTGCAGATGGGCTGGCCGAAGTTGGAGGTGTCGAAGTAGTTGTAGGACAGGTTGCGGGTGTCCTGGATGTAGCGCAGTTCGCGGGGTGCGCCGTGGGCGCGGCCGTTGGCGTCGCGGGAAAACGACATGCGGGTGGCTGGGGTGCCGGGGGCGGCGGTGACGACGCCCCAATCCGGGGTGTTGATGGTGTCCCAGAAGAACTGTGAGGGGAGGTAGACGTCGGCGTAGTCGGTGGAGGGTTTGAGATTGGTTGGGGTGCCGATGGGGCGGTAGCTGGCGTCGATAGGCACTTCGACGCGGTGGGTGCGCATGACGTCGGTGGGCTCGTTGTCGACACCCTCGGAGAGGTCGAAGCAGTGGCCGGCGGTGAGCATGACGAGCTGGCCGTTGATGGTGCCGCTGAAGCCTTGGGAGCAGGACGCGGCGCTGGCGTGTTCGGGGATGGAAATTGTGTGATTGCCCACTCGCATTGTGGTCGGCGGCTGCTCGGGGAGGACGCGAAATGGCGCCCCAGGTGCGAGAAGTGCGGCAGTGAGCGCGGCGGCGACGGCGTTGGCGTAGATCATGAGACCCAACCTTAAAGAAAAATCATACGATTCGTGGCATGATTGGACCCATGACGAACGGAAAGTTGATTCTTGTCCGCCACGGACAAAGTGAATGGAACAAGTCCAACCAGTTCACCGGTTGGGTCGATGTGAATCTGACCGAGCAGGGCGAGCAGGAAGCCGTCAACGCCGGCAAGTTGATGGCGGAAAAGGGCGTGCTGCCGGACATTGTGTTCACGTCGCTGCTGCGTCGTGCGATCCGCACCGCGAACATCGCGCTGAACGCTGCGGACCGTCACTGGATCCCAGTTGTGCGTAACTGGCGCCTCAACGAGCGTCACTACGGCAAACTGCAGGGCCTGAACAAGGCAGAGATCCGTGAGAAGTACGGCGAGGACCAGTTCATGAGCTGGCGCCGTTCCTACGACACCCCGCCACCAGAAATCGACGCTGACAACGAGTACTCCCAGACCGACGACGTGCGTTACGCGTTCCTCCCAGAGGTTCCTCGCACGGAGTGCCTGAAGGACGTTGTGGAGCGCTTCCTGCCGTACTACATCGACGTCATCCTGCCTGAGGTTCTCGACGGCAAGACGGTCATGCTGGCTGCGCACGGTAACTCGCTGCGCGCGCTGGTGAAGTACCTGGACAACATCTCCGACGATGACATCGCTGCCCTGAACATCCCGACCGGCATGCCGTTGGTCTATGAGATTGACAGCAAGGGCAAGGTGCTCAACCCAGGCGGCACGTACCTCGATCCGGAGGCGGCTGCGGCAGGTGCTGCTGCGGTTGCTAACCAGGGCCAGAAGTAAGTAGCCACATTGTCCCCGCTACTGGCGTTTTTAGGGGGCGTAGTTCTCGCAGCGCTTGCTGCACCGTTGGTGCGGCGGGCGCTGCGTTGGCGTTTACGCAACCGGGTTGATGGTGGTTCGGATTCCCGTAGGGCGGCCACGATTAGTGAGGTGCTGCAGCTGGCGGTGCAGGGCTCGCCGACGGGGATTGCGGTGATGAACCAGGAGGGCAAGGTGTTGCTCTCGAACGCGAGGGCGCACGATATGTCGCTGGTGTATGACCGCACGGTGCAGCCGGAGGTGTGGGACACCGCTCAGCAGGTCTTTGAGGATCAGGAGACGCACGTCCTTGACCTTGACCTGCCGATTCGCGCGACGGGGTCCCGCATTCGGAACGTGCGCGTGGTGGTCAAACCGCTGACGCTGACGGAGAACTCCTACGTGATTGCTTACAGCACGGACGAGTCGGAGAACGTGCGGATGGAGCACGCGCGCCGCGACTTCGTGGCGAACGTCTCGCACGAGCTGAAGACGCCGGTGGGCGGGATGGCGCTGCTCGCGGAGGCGCTGCTGCAGGACCCGGATGACCCGGAGATGGTGGACTACTTCGGCACGAAGGTGCTGAAGGAGGCCCACCGGATGGGCGACATGATCACGGACCTGATTTCGCTGTCGAAGCTGCAGGGCGCGGAGGCGTTGCCGGAGATGGATCCGGTCAGCCTCGACGAGGTGATTGACGACGCCATCACCCGCAATCACGTCACCGCCGAGGGCCGCAACATCGACCTGATCCGTGGGGAACCCACGGGGATCACGGTGATGGGGGACCAGTCCCTGCTGACGTCCGCGGTGAGCAACCTGGTGTCGAACGCCATTAACTACTCGCCGGACGGCCAGCCGGTGAGTATTACGCAGCAGGTGCGTATGTCCGGGAAGCAGAAGGTGGCGCTTGTGCGCGTCACTGACCGCGGGATCGGGATTGCGCTGGAGGATCAGAAGCGCGTGTTTGAGCGTTTTTACCGCGTCGATAAGGCGAGGTCGCGCTCGACTGGGGGGACTGGCTTGGGTTTGGCCATCGTGAAGCATGTGGCGCAAAACCACGGGGGTACTATCAGAGTGTGGTCGCGCCCGGGGACCGGGTCGACTTTCACGCTCGAGTTGCCGATGTAGCTTTTGCAGGAGGGTTTCCCTAACCGTGTCTACGAAGATCCTGATCGTTGAAGATGAAGAGTCCCTGGCGGATCCGCTTTCTTATCTGCTGGAAAAGGAGGGCTTTTCCACGGTGTGGGCGGCCGACGGCCCGGCGGCGCTCGAGGCGTTCGAGGCCAACGAGGTCGATCTTGTCCTGTTGGACCTGATGCTGCCGGGCATGAGCGGCACGGATGTGTGCCGGAAGCTGCGCGCGAGTTCGTCGGTGCCGATCATTATGGTCACGGCGCGCGATTCGGAGATCGATAAGGTGGTGGGCCTCGAGCTCGGCGCGGATGACTACGTGACCAAGCCGTACTCGACCCGCGAGCTCATTGCGCGCATCCGCGCTGTGCTGCGCCGCGGCGGGGAGTCGGCGGCGGAGGAGGCCGAGCCGAGCCGCGACGTACTCATCGGCGGCCGCGTCACTATGGACGTCGAGCGCCACAGCGTGCTTGTCGACGGCCAACCAGTCCGCATGCCGCTCAAGGAGTTCGACCTCCTGGAGTACCTGATGCGCAACGCCGGCCGGGTGCTTACGCGTTCCCAGCTCATCGACATGATCTGGGGCGCTGACTACGTCGGCGACACCAAGACCCTGGATGTACACGTGAAACGGCTGCGTTCGAAGATTGAGGAGGAGCCGTCGAAGCCGAAGCAGCTGGTGACGGTGCGCGGCCTGGGCTACAAGTTCGAGGCCTGATCGCTAGCCGGGTGCGTGGTCTTCGCCTCGCGGGGCAGTTTCGCGCGGGCGGCGCAGTGCGCGGCGAGGACCTCGTAGGGTTTCTCGCCGATGAGCTGCTGGAGCTCCTGCTTCATCGACTGCCACACGGGTGTGCCGCCGGTGTGGCAGGCGGGCGCGTCGGTGCACCACCAGTCGAAGTCTTCACCGCCGCCACCCCACTGGCGCCGGTCGTACTCGCCGATGGTGGTACGCAGGATTTCCTGGCCGTCGGCGCGTTCCTCCCAGGAGTCCTCCCGGGAAAACGGCACTTGCCAGCACACTTCCGGCTTGGAGCCGATGATGTTGCGGCCCTCCGCCATCGCCCACTGGTGCAGGGAGCAGCCCGGGCCGGTCTCGGCGCCGTTGCGGTTGGCGAAGATGCAGGCGCCGTCCACCACGCGCGTCTTGATGTGTGGGCCGTCGTCCTCTTCCTCAGTGTCGTCCCACTCCAGCCAGGGCTCGAGGATGGTGGGGTCGGCGGCGGCGATGTAGGAGTCGACGTCGCGGGGGCGCAACTGCCAGTACTTCGCTGGCATCTCGGCAACCGCGTTATAGAGGTCGTCGCGGTCCGTTTCGTCGGAGAGGTACGCGCCGTGGATGCAGCAGCCGACGACGGAGAAGTCCTCATCAATCCCGTGGCATTGCGGTGTGCCGAACCGGCAGGACCAGGTGGATTCCACCCACGTCAGGTCGATGCTGAAGTAGTGCAGCGGGTCCTCCGGGTGCATGAACACGAACCATTCGCGGGGGAAGTCGGTGGGCACTTCGCGTCCCGCGAGGATCGAGCGGCCGGCGGGGGATTCGGCGGGGAATCCGAGAAAAACTGGTTGATTCACACCAACACACCGTAGACGCACTACGCTGAGGGTGTGCGATTAGGTGTATTAGACGTAGGCAGTAATACGGTGCATCTCGTGGGGGTAGATGCCCGCAGCGGTGGCCGCCCCACCCCGATGAGTGACTGGAAGCAGCCGCTCCGGCTCGTCGAACTCCTCGACGACGAGGGCAATATTGAGCCTCGGGGCGTCGACAAGCTTGTCGACGCCGTGGGGGAAGCCGCAGGCCTAAGCAGCAAGCTGAAGTGCGAGGAGTTCCTCGCCTTTGCGACGTCCGCCGTTCGCTCGGCGACGAATTCCGAGGAAGTGCTAAAGAAGGTCGAGAAGAAAACCGGCGTGCGCCTCGAAGTCCTCTCCGGCGAGGAAGAGGCGCGGCTGACGTTCCTCGCGGTGCGCCGCTGGTACGGCTGGTCCGCCGGGCGCATCACCAACCTGGACATCGGCGGCGGCTCCCTGGAAATGTCCACCGGCACCGAAGAAAGCCCCGACCTGGCCGTGTCCCTCGACCTGGGCGCCGGGCGGCTCACCCACGAGTGGTTCGAATCCGACCCGCCCGAGCGCAAAAAGATCAACCTTTTGCGCGACTACATCGACGCTGAACTCGCCGGGCCCGCCCGCGAGTTCCACGCGCTGGGGGAGGCGGGGCTGGCCGTCGGCACCTCGAAGACGTTCCGCTCCCTCGCTCGGCTAACCGGCGCTGCACCCTCCTCAGCTGGGCCTTTCGTGAAGCGAACCCTCACCGCGCCGGGCCTGCGCCAGCTCATCGCGTTCATCTCCCGCATGACCGCAGCCGACCGTGCGGAGCTCGAAGGCATCAGCGCCGACCGCTCCCACCAGATCGTTGCGGGTGCCCTAGTTGCAGAGGCTGCCATGCGAGCGCTTAAGCTTGATAAGTTAGAGATCTGTCCATGGGCGCTACGAGAAGGCGTGATCCTCCGTTGGATCGACCAAGGGCATGACTTAGGAGATGACGAAGGAGACAACGACTGATGTCTGAGGACAAGCAGCTGACGGTTGCGGAGCTCCTCGCCCGGGCCCAGAAAACCAACCCGGACGTGGGTAAGCGTCCCCGCCGACGCCGCAGCTTGGAGGAAGGCGGCGTCTCGGTCGCGGAGCTGACCGGCTCCTTCAAGGCTGTCGACGCCCGCCCGGCCGAAGCGAAGCACTCCAGCGTGCCACTCGACGCACCAGCCGAACCCGCACCGGCGAAGCCTGCTGCTGAAAAGGCAGAGCCCGCAGCTGAGAAACCCGCAGCAAAGCCTGCTGCAAAGCCTGCGGCTCCGGCCGAGAAGCCGGTTGACCCGCCCGCGCCTGCGCCTGCCGCGCAGGACAGCCCTTCCGAGGACGAAACGACGCAGATCCGCGTCGTGGAGGACACCAACGAGCCAGTGCAGCGCACCAAGCCTGAGGCGGCGCCGAAGCCGGCTGAGAAGCCCGCCGAGGAAGACGCGCTCGACCTCTTCGACGATGAGCATGCTGAGGATGTGGACGTCGAAAAGGCTGAAGCCGCCGAGGTCGCCGAAATCGATGACGACGGCGCCGTCAACCCCATCATGCTGGTGCTCTTCGTGTTCATCGGCGTGGTTCTGGGCGTGCTCGGGTTCATGCTGTTCAGCTGGATCTGGGCGAACCTGGCAACCGCACTCGCAGCCATCCTGGGCGCCGCCGCTGTTGCGGGCGTCGTCTTCGGTGTGCGCGCGATGCACACTGGCCGCGATGGTCTGACCATGACGCTCGCGGGCGTTGCCGCCCTGGTCATGGCGTTCGGCCCGGCCCTGCTCTAAGGGCGTTTTCCACCACAGTGCCCCCGTGGCGCTAGTGTGTGGTGCATGGAAAAAATCGCAATCATTGGCGTTGGCAATATCGGCGAGGCCCTGCTGCAGGGGCTGATCGCCTCCCAGGTCGAACCGCACCACCTCATTGCCACCTGCCGCTCCGAAGAGCGCGTGGCGGCGCTCGCCGAGCGCTACGCCATCCAGGCCACGACGGACAACGTCGAGGCCGCCGCCGACGCCGACGTTGTCTTCCTGTGCGTCAAACCCAACCAGATCATTGACGTGATCGGGGAGATCGCGGAGACCGTCGCGAGCAACTCGGTGCCCACCGTGCTCGTCTCGATGGCAGCCGGCGTCGACATCGCCGACATGGAAGAGGCCATCTCGTCCGCGGGCACCCCCATCATGCGCGTGATGCCCAATACCCCGATGCTCGTGGGCAAGGGCGTGCTCGCCGTCTCCGCCGGCCGCTATGTGGAAGACGAGCAGCGGGAGGCCGTCGAAAAGCTGTTGACGTCCGCGGGCCGCGTCGTCGCCGTCCCCGAAAAGGCAATGCACGCCGTCACCGCGCTCTCGGGCTCGGGGCCCGCCTACTACTTCCTGCTCACCGAAGCACTTATCGACGCCGGCGTTGCCCTCGGATTGCCCCGGGACCTCGCTACGGAACTGGCCACCCAAACCTGCGCCGGCGCCGGAGCGCTCCTGGACCAGCACCCCGACCCCGTTGGCCTGCGTGCCGCCGTCTCCTCACCGGGCGGCACCACCGTCGCCGCAATCCGGGAACTCGAGGAGTCCGGCCTACGCGCCGCGATCTACCGCGCCACCGACGCCTGCGCGACGCGCTCCGAAGCTTACTGAGCCGATTGCGCCGGTTGCGCCGGTTGTGCCGGTTGTGCCACAGCAGTCACCGCTTTCACACCAGATACGGGGTGTTTCTCCAGGCACTTTGAAAAATTATCGGCACATGAGTCGCATTAGGCCCAGTGTTCACGATAAGGTTGTTTGAAGCACGTGCGTGTTTCGTCCTGCAGGAGGGGAAGCCTGCAGCGCGACCGTGCTGAAGGGTTTATGAATTAATGGCAAATGAAGATAAAGGCAAGTTCTTAACCGTCGCTGAAGTCGCCGAAATTATGCGCGTCTCCAAGATGACGGTCTACCGCTTGTTGCACTCGGGTGAGCTGCCGGCAGTACGCGTCGGCCGCTCCTTCCGTGTCAACGAAACGGCGGTCAGTGAGTACCTTGAATCCTCCGTGTACGACGTCGGATAAATAGCACTCACCTTGCCCGAACCTTTTTGAGTGCCAAACACCTTGGTTGTATGCTTACACCCATTGCGTACACCACGAGTGAATGCTGGCACGTCAAGAACGTACTACGAAGAAACGAGGAAACCTTATGGGTTCAGTGATTAAGAAGCGCCGCAAGCGTATGTCCAAGAAGAAGCACCGCAAGATGCTTCGCCGCACGCGTGTTCAGCGTCGTAAGCTTGGCAAGTAAGCTTTTGCAGCGCCCGCACCACATGGTTGGAGCGGGCGTTTTTTCATGCGTGTGGCTCGCGCTCCATACCGGTGAGCGAGCGAATTAGCCTGGGGAAATGCGGTTGTGGGCGTGGCTAAAACCCAAATGGTAGTAACAGGATTGTAGTAATCCGCTTTTTGGCTCCAATTTCGGGGATTACTACATTCCTGTTACTACACTTTGCAGGTCAGGCGGGTGTTCGGGCGGGTGGAGTACCCCGAAATTGCGAAAAGTTCCTCGGATTTCTGTGATCGCGGGAACTTTTTGATGTGGGTGGAGGTTGGGGCACGAAACACCTGAACGGTGTTCAATTGCGGTCTACACTGATGCGTACTTACAACACGTCCCCGCACTGAACGGAGCGCATTACCATGACCGACATCCTCGACATCGCACGCGAAAAAGCCCTTGAGCGGGGCGAAGGCCTGAACAAGGAAGAGCTCCTGCAGATCCTCACCATCGAGGACGATCGCCTGACGGAACTGCTCGACCTTGCCCATCAGGTTCGCATCAAGCACTGTGGTGTCGACGTCTCCCTTGAGGGCATCATCTCCCTGAAGACTGGCGGCTGCCCCGAGGACTGCCACTTCTGCTCCCAGTCCGGCCTGTTTGAGTCCCCGGTCCGTGCCGTCACCCTGAATATCGACGAGCTCGTGGAGGCCGCGAAGCAGTCCGAGAAGATGGGCGCCTCCGAGTTCTGCATCGTCGCCGCCGTGAAGGGCCCGACGCAGGACCTGCTGGACCAGGTCGCGGCGGCAGTGACTGCTATTCGGGAGGAGGTGGACATCTCTATTTCTGCCTCGCTTGGCATTCTGACCCGTGAACAGGCGCGCCAACTCGCGCAGATGGGCGTGTCCCGCTATAACCACAACTTCGAAACCGCTGAATCCTTCTTCCCGAACGTGGTCACCACCCACACCTGGCAGGAACGCAAGGACACTCTCGAGCACGTGCTCGCTGAGGGGATGGAGACCTGCTGTGGCGGGATCATTGGTCTGGGGGAGACGATTGAGCAGCGGGCTGAGTTCGCCACGCAGCTTGCCGAGATCCAGCCACACGAAGTGCCGATGAACTTCCTCGACCCACGTCCCGGCACCCCGTTCGCCGACCGGCCACTCGTCCCGCAGGGGGAGGCGCTTCGTGCCGTTGCGGCGTTCCGCCTGGCCATGCCCACAACCCAGCTCCGTTTTGCCGGTGGCACGGAGCTCGCGCTTGGCGACGACGGCACCGAAGCCGGCCTGATGGGCGGCGCGAACGCCATCATCGGCGGTAATTACCTGACCACGTTTGGCCGTCCGATAGAGGAGGACCGCGACGCCGTGGACCGCGTCCTCGACGGGAGCTCCCGGCCGCGCATCAACCTGGGCATTACACCCGTCGGCCAGAAGGTGAACTCCGGCCACGGCATCCTCTACGACACGATCAAGTCACTCTGATGCGCATTCCAGACAACACCGATCTTGCCGACGCCATCCTCTCTGGCGACATCGCCTGGCCTCTCGACCCGGCCCGCCCCTACGACGCGCCACGTATCTGCCCGCTGTGTCAGCGGCGGATGGTGGTGAAGATTTCGCCGATGGCGTGGTCGGCGGCGTGTTCCCGCCACGGATTGCTGCGTTCGGAGTGGCTTGAGCGGTGATGCCCGCACCAAAAAACTATCGACGACGCAGCGCCACCACGCCAGCCGCGACACCGGCAGCGAGCGCGCCGCCCGCCAGAGCGCCGAGGGCCGGGAGCATGTACCGGCGTAGGGAGCGGTAGTCCTCGATGGTCCAGCCTTGGCCGGTCGCGTAGCGGCGCAGCGCACGGTCAGGGTTGATGGCGACGGGGTTGCCGACCATGGACAGCATCGGCAGGTCGTTGATGCTGTCGGAGTAGGCGGTGCACTTTTCCAGGTCGAGCTTCTGAATCGCGGCCAGTGCCGCCACGGCGTGCTGCTTGCCGGGGCCGTGGAGGATGTCGCCGACGAGGCGACCGGTGAACTTGCCGTCTTCCTCTTCGGCGACGGTGCCGAGTGCACCGGTGAAGCCGAGGCGTTCCGCGAGCGCCTGGCCGATTTGGACCGGGGTGGCGGAGACCAGCCAGACTTGTTGGCCTTGGGCGATGTGGCGGGACGCGGCGTCGATAGTTGATTGGTAGGTCTTGTCGAGCATTTGGCGGTCGACGATTTCGGCGCAGAGCTCTTTGAGCTGCTCGACGTTCTTGCCTTTGACTACTTGGAGGGCCTGCTCGCGGCCTTTGGCGATGTCTTTGGCGCTTTCGGAGCCGGAGACGCGGTAGCGGATTTGCTTGGTCAGGGCGGGGAGGAGCTCGCGAAGGGTGATGAAGCGCTGCTTGGCCAGGCCCTTGGCCAGCAGGATGAGCGAGGAGCCCTGGATGAGGGTGTTGTCGATGTCGAAGAACGCGGCCGCCTCGGTGTCTTGGGGGACGTCGGGGTCGGGCTGGGTGATTTTCTCCCGGCCGGCGGTTTTGAAGGCGCCGCCGACGGAGTCGACGCCGGTGGCGAATTCTTCGATGCTGATGCCGAAGGTTTCTTCGATGGCGGCGGCTGCGGCGGCGTTACCGGCGGTGCGTTGGGATTCGGCGTCGAGAGGTGGGAGGGCAACTTCTTCGAGGAAGCGGCGAAGGTTGCCTTGGGTGAGTGACCATTGGGCCAGGAGTTCTTTGTGGTCGGACATTGCCAGCGAGCCTTTCACCGTGTGGCAGACGTGATAGCTTGTATCGTAAACAAGATTGGCGAAGAGATGAAACAGGTTGAACTGATGGTGCGCGCGACCTGCGGGTCGTGCGAGCGTGTGGCCGCGCAGATCGCCCCGGTGGTCGAGCAGTGCGGCGCGCAGCTCACGCTTGTTGATGTCGACGCCTCTCCGTCGCTCAACGCCGAGTTCGGGGATCGCGTCCCGGTTGTGGTGATTGATGGGGACGAGTTCGCGTGTTGGGAAGTGGATAACGCGGACCTGGCCGAGGCGCTGTCAGAGTGACGCGCTATCCTTTGGTTTGATTCACGGCTGACTGGAGGGATTGAGTGAGTGTTCTCGTTGTAGGGATGTCGCACCGCTCGGCGCCCGTTGCGTTGTTGGAACGCTTGAGTATGGATGATGCGGTGCAGCATTCGGCGGCGTCGGCGCTGGTGGAGCGCCCGTCGTTGTCTGAGGCGATGATCATTTCGACGTGTAACCGGCTTGAGGTGTACACGGTTGCCAACGCGTTCCATGCGGGTGTGCAGGATGTGTTGGCGGTGCTGGCGGAGGTCTCCGGGGTGAGTGAGGCGGAGCTGCGCGGCTACCTGTACGTGCGGTATTCGGACGCGGCTGCGGAGCACTTGTTGACGGTCGCCTCCGGCCTGGATTCCATGGTGGTGGGGGAGCAGCAGATCATCGGGCAGGTGCGGACTGCGTATACACACGCGGCGGAGCAGGGCACGGTGGGCCCGGCGTTGCATTCGTTGGCGCAGTCGGCGTTGCATACGGGCAAGCGTGTGCATACGGAGACGTCGATTGATGATGCGGGCGGCTCGATGGTGACCTTCGCGCTGGATACGGCGATGGAGACGATGGGGGTGGACACGCTGGAGGGCCAGACTGCGCTGGTGTTGGGGGCTGGTGCGATGAGCTCGTTGGCGGCGACGCATTTGGGCAAGAGGGGCGTCGATAAGTTGATTATTGCGAACCGCACTCGCTCGCGTGCGGAGCGGTTGGCGGAGCATGCCCGGGAGGCCGGGGTGGCTGCGGAGGTCGTGGACTTTAATGCGCGCGCGGGGGCGTTGGGGCGTGTGGATATTACGGTGTCGGCGACGGCGTCGGATGGGTTCACCATTTCGGGCGAGGACATCTCGGGGCCGACGATGCTGATTGACTTGTCGCTGCCGCGCGATATTGACAATTCGGTGCTGGAGCACGAGGGCGTGCACCTGATCAACATTGAGTACCTGCACGAGCAGCTGCACCACGCGGATTCGGAGGACTCGAAGGCGCTGCAGGCCGCAGAGGCGATCGTGGCCGAGGAAGTGCAGGCCTTTAGCTCCGAGCAGCGGATGCGCGAGGTGGCGCCGGCGGTGGCGCAGCTGCGCCGGATTGGTGCGGAGATCTCGGAGGAGGAGCTGGCGCGGCTGCGCAAGCGTCTTCCTGACCTGGGAGAAGAGGACTTCCAGCAGGTGGCGCGGTCGGTGAAGCGTGTGGTGGATAAGCTGCTGCATAAGCCGACGGTGAAGATTAAGGAGCTGGCGGCGAGCTCGGACTCGATTAGCCTGGAGACCGCCGTTGAGGAGCTGTTTGGGGTGCGCCCCGTGTCGGCTGCTACTGATATGGACCGGTTGCCGAGTCCCGACGAATTGAAGTTGAAGGAGTCGTAATTTACATGCTGAAAATTGGTACGCGGGGTTCGCACTTGGCCACGACGCAGGCGGGTCACATGCGTGATGCCCTGATCGCGCATGGTTACCCGTCTGAGCTGCACATTGTGAAAACTGCCGGGGATGTCTCCCACGCGCCGGTGGAACGCATCGGCGTCGGCGTGTTTACGTCCGCGCTTCGCGACGCCCTCTTCGACGGCGAGGTGGACGTCGCCGTGCACTCCTTCAAGGACTTGCCGACGGCCCCAGAGCCCCGCACCTACCTGATCGTTCCGGAGCGCGAAGACCACCGCGAGGCACTCATCGCCCGCGACGGCCTGACGCTGGACACGCTGCCGAAAGGCGCGAAGGTGGGCACCTCGGCGCCGCGCCGTGTTTCCCAGCTGCGCGCGCTGCGCCCTGACCTTGAGATCCTCCCGCTGCGAGGCAACATTGAGACGCGCATGGGCCGGGTGGAAAGCGGCGAGATGGACGCGATTGTCCTGGCGTACGCGGGCTTGGTCCGTGGTGGGTTCGCGGACCGCGCCACCCAAGTCTTCGATGCTGAGGTGTTCATGCCCGCCCCGGCGCAGGGTGCGCTGGCGGTGGAGTGCCGCGTCGATGACACCGCGCTGCGCGAGGGCCTGGACAAGCTGCTGCACGCGGATTCCTTTGCGTGCGCGGCGGCGGAGCGCCAGGTGCTGGCGACTTTGGAGGCAGGCTGCACGGCCCCGGTTGCGGCGCACGCGACCATCGCTGACGGCACCATTACCTTGCGGGCGGGGGTGTTCGCCCTGGATGGCTCCAAGCAGCTGATTGAGGAAGCTTCTGGTAAGGACGCCCGTGAGCTGGGAACACAGCTTGCACAGACGCTGATTGGGCGCGGGGCGGCAGAAATTATGCAGTAAGTTTTCAGACTGGTTTTGAAACAGGTTTTGAAACACGGCGTATGCAAATTAAGGTGTAACTACCATACGTCCAATCGTCTCGGTGTATAGGGGTCCCTTTGGGGCTCGCTGTACGCCGGGACACTTCTTTACGCCTTATACAAGACCAGAAAAGACCATTTTGATGACACTGCCCTCAATCACGCCCCAGCCGGGGAAGGTGATCTTCGTCGGTGCCGGACCTGGCAATCCCGATTTGCTGACGATTCGCGCTCGCCAGGTGATGGAACGCAATTCTATCGCGTTGGTGGAACCGGATGTTCTTGAGGGTGTCCGAAACGTTCTTGCCGCAGCGTGCGCGGTGCCGCAGGAGAAGATCGACGCTGCTGAGGCGCAGTACGAGGCGATGTGTGCGGAGGCGAAGGCCTCGGGGGCGCGGCGCCGCCCGCCGAAGCCTGCGGACCCAACCGCGGCTGAGGTTGAAGAGGTGCCGCTTGGCACGGACGATATTGTTGCGCGGTTGCGCTCGGCGCTGCAGGCGGCGGCCGAGGTGATCCGCAAGGGGGATGACGGTGACGGGGATGTGATCCGTCTGGTCAGCGGGAACCCGCTGACGCGCGATGCCGTGCGGGAGGAGATCGCCGCGGTGGCGGCCGCCGGCCTGGAGTTCCAGATTGTGCCGGGGATGTCGCTGCCGTCGACGGTGCCGTCCTTTGCGGGTATCGCGCTTGGTTCAACGTATACGGAAGCAGATCTGGCGAACGGGCCGGTGGACTGGGACCAGTTGTCGCAGGCGCCGCAGCCGTTGGTGTTGCAGGCGGTGCGCGAGCAGCTGCCGGAGATGGCGTCGCAGTTGATGCAGCGCGGGTTCCCGGGTGAGCTGGCGTGCAGCGTCACGGCCAACGGAACGACGCGGCTGCAGCGCACGGTCGATGCGACCCTGGAGACCCTGGCAACCATGGACTCGGTGACGGCGGATCTGCCTGGTTCTTTGGTGGTGACGCTCGGTACTGTGAATGATGATCGATCGAAGTTTTCGTGGTGGGAAAACCGTCCTTTGTACGGGTGGCGCGTGCTGGTGCCGCGTGCGAAGGAGCAGGCGGAGGCGATGAGCAGCCGCCTGGCGTCGTACGGGGCGATCCCGCAGTCGGTGCCGACGATTTCCCTGGAGCCACCGCGTAACCCGGCGCAGATGGACCGCGCGATTAAGGGCATCGTGGAGGGTCGCTACCAGTGGGTGGTGTTCACCTCGACGAACGCTGTGCACGCGGTGTGGAAGAAGTTCGAGCAGCTTGGCTTGGACGCCCGCGCCTTCGCGGGTGTGCACCTGGCGGCGGTCGGCCGCAAGACGGCTGAGGCGCTGCGTGCGCTGGGGATGAGCCCGGAGCTGTTGCCGCACCGCACGAAACAGAACGCTGCTGGACTGGTGGAGGTGTTCCCCGAGTACGTCGAGGACATCGACCCGGTTTCGCGGGTGCTGCTGCCGCGGGCGGACATCGGAACGAACGTGCTGGTGGATGGTCTGATTGAGAAGGGCTGGGACGTCGAGGACGTCGTGGCCTACCGCACGGTGCGCGCGGCCCCGCCAGCTCCTGAGGTGCGCGACATGATCAAGACCGGCGGGTTTGACGCAGTCTGCTTCACGTCCGGCTCGACGGTGCGCAACCTCGTCGGCATCGCCGGCAAGCCGCATCAGCGCACGATCATCGCGTGCATCGGCCCGATGGCCGCTGAGGCAGCGCGCGAGCAGGGGCTGCGTGTCGACGTCGTACCAGAGGTCGCGGACGTACCGTCCCTGGTGGACGCGCTTGCCGAGCACGTCGCTGCCCTGCGGGCAGCTGGGGAGCTGCCGCCGCCGCGGAAGAAGCGGAGGGCGCGTCGGAAACCGGCGTTATGATGTAGCACATGACTACATATCATCTTCCACGCCGTCCACGTCGCCTCCGCCAGAATCCTGCGATTCGGCAGCTTACTGCGGAGACGCGACTGGCTCCGGCCGATTTTATTTTGCCGTTGTTCGTGGCTGATGGCATCACCGAACGCCGAGAGATTGCCTCCATGCCGGGGGTGTACCAGCACACCACGGACACCCTGAAGGCGATCTGCCACGAGGCACTCGAGGAGGGGATCCGCTGTGTGGACCTCTTCGGCGTGCCGCTCGACGAGGATAAGGACGCCACGGGTTCCGTCGCGTGGGACCCGGAGGGCATCCTGAACCGCAACGTGCGTGCGCTGCGCGAGGAGTTCGGCGAGGACCTGCTGATTATGGCCGACACCTGCCTGGATGAGTTCACGGACCACGGGCACTGTGGCGTAGTGGGCGTCGATAAGTATGGCAACCAGGTGGTGGACAACGATGCCACCTTGGACCTCTACCGCGACATGGCGCTGTCGCAGGCTGCCGCGGGCGCGCACATCGTGAGCCCGTCGGGGATGATGGACGGGCAGATCGGCGTGATCCGCGAGGGGCTCGACGCCGAGGGCTACCAGGACGTGGCCATCATGGCGTACTCGGCGAAGTACGCGTCGAAGTTCTTCGGGCCGTTCCGCGACGCGGTCGGCTCCTCCCTGAAGGGCGACCGCCGCACGTACCAGCAGGACCCGGCGAACGTGCGCGAGTCCCTGCTCGAGACCGAGCTCGATATTGAGGAAGGCGCGGACTTCGTCATGGTCAAGCCTGCGCTGCCGTACCTGGATGTGCTCAGCCGCGTTGCAGGCATGTCGCCGGTGCCGGTGGCGGCGTACCAGGTTTCGGGCGAATACGCGATGATGGTGGCCGCTGGTCAAAACGGTTGGATCGACTTCGAGGCGACCATGATGGAGTCGCTGACCTCTATCAAGCGTGCTGGCGCGGACCAGATTTTGACGTACTACGCAATCGAGGGCGCGCGTGCGCTGAAGGAGCTTCATGGCTAACACACCTCCCGCGGCGCAGGCCCCGGCCCTGCCACCGAGACACCGGAAGGACGAGCCGACGCAGCAACAGCCCGAGGCGGTGCGCTACCTCCTCGGCGCGTGGGCAGTGATGATCCTCGGTGAGCTCCTGCACCAGATCCTCGCCGTGGTGGTGACGGTGCTCGACCCGGCTGCGCTGCGCGAGGCGGCGAACCAGGCCGCGAAGAACCAGTCGGAGGCGATCCCGGAGAACATGATGCAGGCGAGCATGTACGCCACGGTTGTGCTGATGGCGTTGCTGCAGCTGGGCATCATCGTGGTGTTTGTCCTGGCGCTGCGCTCGGTGCAGCGCCGCGGGAAATGGATGCTCAACGCCACGCGGGTGCTGCAGGTCTTCTCGGTCTTCTTCGCGGTGCGCGTGCTCACGCTCTTCTTAATGACGCCCGCTGCGACTAAAGTGCCGGTTGCGCTGTTCGCCGTCGACGGTGCGGTGCAGATCGTGGTCGGTGTGGCGGGAGCATTGGGGCTGTTCTATGCTTCCCGGAAGGAATCGCAGGACTACCTGCGTTCGGCTGAGCAGTAGCAGCAGTAGGGAAGAAGTGGAGTAACGGCGCATGGCTGATAATGTGACGCGCTCAATTGACGACGCCCGCCTGGCGGCCAAGGACGCCGGGTTCGACCCGGACTCGCGCCACTCCGAGGACAGCAACGGCAACCCGTTGCGCCCCCACGCTTCCTACGCGTTCGAGCTCGAGGGCCTGGAGGACGGCGCGCAGCTGCGCGACATCGAGGAGGCCCTCGAGGAGCTGCCGGGCGTGCAGGCGCGCCTGGTGTACCCGACGAAGATGGCGTGGGTGACCGCGCCGGACACCACGGCACCGCACACGATCGCCGAGGTGATGCAGCGCTTCGGGGTGGAGGTGCAGCTGACGGATTCGACGCTGCGCCGCCGCGCCCAGGGGCATTCGGTGGTGGATCACACGCTGCCGCGGCGCGGCACGCGCGGCATGTCCGGCCGGATGCGCCGGATGAAGGAACACGAGCAGCGCTCCCTGCGCACGGCGCGCGCGAGCGGGTTCGTGCGCACTGCCCGACGGCGCCGCGGCATGATGCGTGGCCAGGACGTACTGTTTACCGCCCGCGACTTGGTCACGCCGCTTCGCATGTGGATCGCTATTGTGCTGAGCATCCCGGTCGTCCTGATGGCGTACGTGCCGCAGTTCCAGTTCCCGGGCTGGCAGTGGTGTTCGTTGGCGTTGTCCACGCCGGTCGCACTGTGGTGCGCGTTCCCGTTCCACCGCGCGATGCTCGGTGGCGTGCGCCGCGGGATTTCCGCGCTGGACGGAGCGAGCTCGATCGCGATTTTGGCCGCTTGGCTGTGGTCGCTGGTCGCGGTGGTGCTGACGTCCGCTGGGCAGATCGGCTGGACTACCAGTAGTGGCTGGGTGCCGCACCAGATGGGCCACGACGTTGAGATCTTCTTCGAGGTCTCCTGCGCCGTGACCACGTTGTTGCTGGTGGGACGCTACTTCACCATGCGCGCTCGCCCCCGCCTCATGGAGGATTTGCAGGCCCGCAACCCTGATCCGGACGCGGTGTACAAGGTGGTGCGTCGTTCGCGGGCGGGCAACGTGACGGAGGAAGACTTCCCGGCAGTCGAGCTGAACAAAGGGGATGACGTCTACGTCCACGCGGGCGAGATCATCCCTGCCGACGGCGAGGTGGTCGGCGGCTCTGGCGTGTTGAACCCCCAGATTATCGACGCCCGCGAGCCTTCCGAGGTGAAAGTCGGCTCAACGGTGCGCGCCGGGTCGGTGCTGCGCAGCGGCAAGATCAAGATGCGCGTGGAGCGCGTCGGACACACCACCCGCCTGGGTGCGGTGGAGCGCTGGGTGGACGCTGTGCTGCGCCACCAGAACGAGGCCACGTTGATGTCCACGCGCGCGGCGGGCCTGCTCATCCCGGCGGCCTATGCGCTGGCCATCTTGGATTTTGGGCTGTGGGTGCTGCTGACCGGCAACTACAATGCTGGCTTTTCCACGGCGTTGGCCATCTTGGTGGTGGTGGCGCCGGTGGCGCTGGCGATTTCGCCTTCGCTGGCGATCCGCCTCGGCATTGAGTCGGCGGTGCGAAACGGCATCCTGATCCGCGACGGCGAAACCTTCCGCGCGCTGGAGTCGACGGACACGGCTGTGTTCAACCGCGTGGGCACCCTGGTCAAGCCGCAGATGACGGTGGAGACCGTCACCGCCGAGCGCGGCGAAAGCCCGGAGATGGTGATGCGCGTGGCGGGTGCGCTGTCGGTGGAGTCCAACCACCCGTCGGCACGCGCGATGGTGAAGGCGGCGCGTGAGGCGCGCGATGGGCGCACGAAGAGCGCCGATGTGCCGTCGTGGATCGAGATGAGCAACGAGGAAATCACGCCCGGCGGCGAGTTCCGCGGCCGCCTCACCTTGACCTACGGCGACGAGGACGAGGACCGCACCGAGTCCTTCGACGCCTGCCTGTGGCGCCCCACGAACCTGTCCCAGCTGCACGGCCGCCTCGCGATGGCCGCGACCGCCGGAGGCACCCCTGTAGTGGTGCGTTGGCGCGGCAAGGACCGCGGCGTGATCACCCTCTACGACCCCGCGAAGGACGACGCCCACGAGGCCATCAACCGCCTGGAACAGATGGGCGTAGAGACGGTGATGCTCACCCGCGATACCTACCCGGTTGCCCGCCGCTTTGCCGACTTTTTGGGTATGTCCAACGTGCTCGCCGGCATTACCGCGCCGGACAAGCCGGGGGCGGTTCGTGCCATCCACACGAAGGGCGCCACGGTTGCCATGATCGGCGACGCCACCGCGCTTCCCACTATCAAGGTGGCGGACGTCGGCCTGCTCTACGCCACCGACGACATTATCGACGCCCAGTCCTCCACCATCGCCCGTGCCTGCAACGCCGTGCTGATCCGCGACGACGTCTCTGCCGTCCCGCAGCTCATCGCGCACGCGCGCCGGGTGTGCCACATCATCGACTACAACATGATCTTCGCCTGGGCGTACAACTCCACCGCGATTGTGCTTGCCGCGATCGGCGTGCTGCCACCGGTGGGGGCCACGCTGCTCATGCTGGGCAGCTCGCTCGTGATTGAGGCGCACTCCTCGCGGGCAAATCATTTTCCCTCCTAAACCGCAACGGCGGTAGGGTGGGGGACTATGACCAGACGCGACCTTTCTTCTGCCCCGCTCATTGAGGCCGCCAACGGCCGCACGCCCTCACGCACCCCGGTGTGGTTTATGCGCCAGGCCGGGCGCTCGCTGCCGGAATACCGCAAAGTCCGTGAAGGCATCTCCATGCTGGACTCCTGCTTCATGCCGGAGCTCCTCGCGGAGATCACGATGCAGCCGGTGCGCCGTCACGACATGGATGCGGCGATTCTCTTTTCCGACATCGTCGTGCCGCTGAAAGCGGCGGGCATCGGCGTGGAGATCGTGCCGGGCCGCGGCCCAGTGATGGAGAAGGCGATTAGGACGCGAGAGGACGTCGATAATTTGCCGGTGCTGGACCACAACGTTGAGGAAGTGGCGAAGGGCATCGAGATGATTCTCGACGAGCTCACCGATACCCAGGCCCTGATCGGCTTTGTCGGCGCGCCGTTTACGCTGGCCAGCTACCTCATCGAGGGCGGGCCGAGCAAGAACCACGAGAAGACGAAGGCCATGATGCACGGCGACCCAGATACGTGGCACGCCCTGATGCGCCGCCTCGTGCCGACCATCAGCGCGTTCCTGCGCACGCAGGTCGACGCCGGCATCGACGCCATGCAGCTCTTCGACTCCTGGGCGGGCTTCCTCACAGAGGCCGACTACCGCGAGCACGTCCTGCCGTACTCCGCCGAGATCCTGAAGGAGGTCGAGGGTGTGATCCCGCGCATCCACTTCGGTGTGGCCACGGGTGAGCTGCTCGGCGCGATGTCCGAGGCCGGTTCTGAGGTGATGGGTGTCGATTGGCGCGTGCCGCTCGACGTCGCTGCGAAGCGCTTTGCGTCGCCGCGTGTGCTGCAGGGCAACCTTGACCCGGCGATGCTCTTCGCCGGTCCCGCCGTGGTGCAGGAGGAAGTGCGCCGCATCAAGGCGGAGGCCGCACGAGCTATCGACGCCGGCACCGCCACCGGCCACATCTTCAACCTCGGGCACGGCGTCTTGCCGACCACCGATGCAGGCGCCATCACCGACGCCGTCGCAATGATCCACGAAGCATAATTTCCATAAATTAAGGAGATCCCCATTGAATATCGCCATTGTCGGTGCAGGGCTTGCCGGGCTGACCGCAGCGTTTGAGCTGCGCAACTCCGGCCACACCGTCGACGTCTACGAGGGCAACGACCGCATCGGCGGCAAGCTGTACACCGTTGCGTTCGACGGCGGCCCCACCGATATGGGGGCCGAAGCCTTCATCGCGCGCCGCCCGGAGGCGAAGCAGCTCGTCGAGGAGTTGGGGCTGCAGGACTCGCTGGTTTCCCCGTCGGGGATGCGCTCTCTGCTCTACGTCGATGGTGAGACCCGCGCCATGCCGGCAGGTGGCATGATGGGCATCCCTTCCACCTCCGAGCCGGTCGCGCACCTGGTTAGCGAGGAAACCGCGCGGCGCATCGACACGGAGGTACAGCGCGAGGGCTTCGAGTGGACCATCGGTGGCGACATGAGCGTCGGCGCCCTGGTCCGCGAGCGCTACGGCGACGACGTCGTGGACAACATCGTTTCCTCCCTGCTTGGCGGGGTGTACTCCTGCACTGCCGACGACCTGGGTGTTCGCGCCACCGTGCCGCAGCTCGCCGCCGAGTTCGACCGCTTGGCCGCCGACGGCCCGGTGCACCTGTCCACCGCGGTCGCCAACCTGGAGGCCGCCCGGAAGAAGGCTGTCGCCGCGGCTGGGTCTTCTGAGGCCTCGAAGCCCTCGAAGCCTGCGCCGATTTTCGCCTCGTTCCGTGAGGGCTACCAGGAGCTCTACGAGGCACTCGCCGAGCAGTCCGGCGCCAACATCTACGTCGACGCCTTCATCCCGTCCATCAGCCGTGAGGGCGAGGGGTTCCGCCTCAAGGGTGGCGAGGACACCGTCTACGACCGCGTGCTGTTGGCCACCCCGGCGCCGACGACCGCGCTGCTGCTTCGCGACATCGCCCCCGAGGCCTCCGAGGCGCTTCGCTCCGTAGAGCTGGCAAACTCCGCCGTGGTGGGCCTGCGCTTCGCCACCGACGAGGGCCTGCCGGAGAACTCCGGCGTGCTGGTCAGCACCGATGCGAAGGACGTGCACGCCAAGGCATTCACGCTTTCGTCGCGTAAGTGGCCGCACCTCGCCGAGCGCGGCGGCGCCCTTGTACGCGCCAGCTTCGGCCGCTACGGCGACAACGTCGCCCTGACCGCCAGCGAAGATGACCTCGTGGACTGGGCCCTCGACGACCTGCAGACCATCACCGGCTTCGACGGCCGCGCCGCCGGCGTCGAGGAGATCTTCGTCCAGCGCTGGCTCGGTGGCCTTCCGCGTTACGACGCCACCCACCTGGCCACCGTGGCCAAGGTCCAGGACGCCCTCGCCGGTGTCGACGGCGTTGGTGTGACAGGCGCCTGGGTTGCCGGGGTTGGGGTCCCGGCCGTGATCGGCAACGCGCGTAAGGCGGCGCAGGATCTCCTCTAGACGAGCACTTTGCCCTTCTGCTCTGGCAGGACGAACGCCGCCACGGCGGCCACGGTGAACGCCACCGCGAAGACCACGAATACGCTGGCGTGGCCACCGAAGGCCAGGACCGGCGGGACGATCAGCGGCGCCAGGATCGAGCCGACGCGGCCGAAGGCCGCCGCGGCACCCGTGCCGGTCGCGCGGATCTGGGTGGGGTAGAGCTCAGGACCGATGGCGTAGAGGGCACCCCACGCGCCCAGGTTGAACAGGGAGAGCAGGCAGCCTGCGGCGATGATCTGCCAGGGCGCGGTGGCGAACCCGTAGAGCCCAGCCGACACCGCCGACCCGGCCAGGAAGACGGCGAGGGTGGTGCGGCGCCCCCAGACCTCAATGAGCCAGCCGGCCAGGGCGTACCCGGGCAGCTGGGCCAGCGTGATGATCAGCGTGAAGCTGAAGGAGCGCACGAGGCTGAAGCCTTGGTCCACAAGCAGGGAAGGGATCCAGGTGAACGCGCCGTAATAGGCGAGGGAGACGCAGAACCAGACGGTCCAGAAGGCGGCGGTGCGGGCGCGCAGTTCGGGGCCCCAGATGTGGGTGCCTTTGCCAGCACTTGCATCGGGATCGGTGGTGTTGGCGATGGGGGCGTCGATAAGTAGTTCGGGTGGGACTTGCTCCTCGAAGCTGCGGACCACTGCCTCTGCTTCCTCGTCGCGGCCGCGCGCCTCCAGGAAGCGGACCGATTCGGGCAGCTGCATGCGCACATACAGCGCGTAGAGCGCAGGCACGGCGCCGAGCGCAAGCCCCCAACGCCAGCCGTTTTCGCCCTCGGCGACGACGAACGTGCCGATGACCGCCGCCAGAATCCAGCCCGCCGCCCAAAACGCCTCGAGCCAGACCACCATCCGCCCGCGCACCTTCAGCGGCGCGAACTCGCTGACCAGCGTGGACGCGACGGGCAACTCCGCGCCGAGGCCAAGGCCGGTGAGGAACCGGAAGACGAGCAGGACAGCGACCGACCCGGCGAGCGCCGAAGCGCCCGTGGCCACGCCGTAGATCAGGAGCGTGAGGGCGAAGACCTGGCGGCGCCCCAGCTTGTCCGCGAGCAGACCGCCGAGGGAGGCGCCGACCGCCATCCCGATGAACCCCACGGACGCGATCCAGCTCGTGGTGGTTTTCTCCAGGTCCCAGTGCACGGCCAGCGCCGCGATGACGAATGAGACCAGCCCGACATCCATCGCGTCGAGCGCCCACCCCACCCCCGATCCGACGAGGAGCTTCTTGTGTTTCGGAGTCACCGGCAGCCTGTCGAGGCGCTGCGTGCGGGTCAGTGCTGTTTTCATGGGCAAAACCTTAGAACAATTCTGGCTTTTATTTGGGAAAATTACGAAAGTTTCCTGCTAATCTGCCGGTATGAAGAAGCAGCTCGGACTCATGCTCGTTACTACCTGCTCAGCGGCCATGTTGGTGGCCCCGCAGGCCATGGCGGAGGACACCGCCCAGCTCACGGAGGCTCGTTGCGTGGCGCTTGTCGACGCGGTCAAGGACGCCACCGCGAAGCAGCGCGATGCGCAGGACCGCGAGCGCGCCACGCAGCAGACGCTCGATGCGGCGCAGCGCGACGTCGCCGCCGCCCAGGAAGAACTCAAGGCAGCAAAGGGCATGGTCGCCGCCGCCCAACGCCTTCTTGACGACGCCACCACCGACCGCACCGCGAAACAGTCCGCAGTGCCCGCCGGCGTGACGGCGGAATCTGCACAGCAGGCGCTCGAGGACGCGAAGGCGCGGGCCGCCGAAGCAGCCGCCGCCCTCGAAGCCAGCAAGGCCGAGGCGCAACAGCAGTTCGACCGCGGCTCCCTCGGCTTCTTCGAAGCCATGGGCGCAACCGACGCCGTCGCCGAACTGAACACCGACTTCCGCTTCAAAGAAGAAGACCCGGTGGCGGGGCAGACGGGCTACCGCATCGCGGACGACACCCACATCGGTGAGACCGACGACGCCACCCACCTGGACAACATGAAGACAGCCATCGGCTGGCTGCCCGAGGCCAATGAACTCCGCGAAAGCGACGGCCAGCCCGCCCTGCCCGTCTCCGACTTCCTGATGGCGCAGGCCCAGGTAAACGTGAACTGGTCGCACCAGCTGCCGCGCGGGCACTCGAAGAACGGATGGGACAACCTGTCCTGGAACTACGAGAACCCGTTCAAGGGCTGGTTCCACGAGGAGCGCGTCACGTACTTCGAGGCACTCGAGAAGGGCGAGAAACCATTCGAGGCGGGCGCTGGCCACTACATGGCGATCGTCAACCCGGACATGCGCGCCACCGGCTTCGCCGTGAACACCAAAGCCTTCCGGTACCAGGGGTACCCGTGGCGTATTGCACACGCGCAGACCTTCGCCACCCACTGGATGAAGCAGGGCACTCCACTGTTCACCGTCGACGAGTACACCGAGCGCTTCAATACCTACTACGACGGCCTGAAGCACGCCATCGAATTTGGCGACGCCACCAAGCGTCAAACGCTCGAGGAGCGCGAAGGGGACGTCGACAAGGCGGAGCGGACCCTGGAAGCCGCACGCGCGCTGCAGGCCGCGCAGGAGCTCGTCGCGAAGCGTGAACAGGAACTCGCCGCCGCCAAGGAGGCGCAACCGGCCCGACAGGCCGCCGCCGAGGAAGCGCTGACCGCGGCGAAGCAGGCGCAGGAGGATGCGGCTACTGCCGCTGCGACCGCCAAGGCAGCCGCAACCGAGGCCCGCGCAGCCACCGAACGCGCCGAAGCCGAATACCAACCCGTCAAAGCCAACTGCGACGCACTGACCGGCGCCGACAAGGACGGATCCTCTACCGGCGGCATCATCGCCGGCGTGGTACTCGGGCTGCTGGCACTCATCGGAATCGTGGTAGCCACCAACCCGGGAATCTTAAATATGTTCTAGCTAGGTACACTCTCTGCTTATGCAAAGCGAGGAGCAGACCACACCCGAACCAGAATGGTGGGAACAACCAGGCATGCCCTGGAACAGCAAACCAACCAAGGCCGACTACTGGTGCCTTGGCTGGTTCGGCTTCGTAGGCCTCTTCGGCCTCGCCATGATCCCGCTCCGCGCCTGGCTACTCGGCCTGCACCCGCCCATCATGCTGGCCATTACCGGTTCCCGGATTGGAGCGGCATCGACGGGCGCGCTCGCCGCCGTCGGCGAGGTGCAGCACTGGCTGGGCTACCTGCTCATCGGCACGCTGATGGCCATCAAGTTCGACTGGATCTACTGGTGGGCCGGCAAACTGTGGGGGCGCGGAATCCTTGACGTGCAGGCGCAGAACTCCAAGCGCAGCGCCCGCAACATCGCGCGCGTGGAAAAGTGGGCCCTCAAACTCGGCTGGCTGGGAATCTTCCTCGCCTACGTACCGATCCCACTTCCCATCGCCTTCGTCGTCTTCGTCCTGATGGGCATGACCGGCATGCCGCTGTGGAAGTTCATGGTGCTGGACTTCATCTCGAAAACCCTGTGGTCACTTGGGTACTTCGCCCTCGGATGGTGGATCGGGGAGCCCGTGGTGTACGTGCTGGAGCAGTACGCGAAGGTGGCCAACTGGATCGCCATCGGCCTGATCGTGGTGATCATGTTCGGCGCGTTTAGGAGGCAGGCGAAGAAAGCGTAGGCGGATGCGCGCACCAAATTCCCTCACGCAGTTTGCTCGACCTGGGCTTTTCCAAATCGCCGCGCGAAAATCCAGGAATTTGGTGCCCTCTCAACCGTGCCAGTGCCAAAGGACGCAACCCCCTTTTCACGACCTGGGCATTTTCGTCCTCCCCGAACAAGAATTGCGTCCTTTGGCACTCGCTCCCCAGAAAATTAGCGGTACACCACCACTGAGGAGAAGTCCTCGTCCCCGTGGCCCTTCTTCTGCTGCTCCTGCAGGGAGGCAACTGCGGCTGCCACGGCGGGCAGCTCCTTGCCGGCGGCCTCGGCGGTGGCGAGCATCAAACGCGCGTCCTTCTCGATGGCGTCGGTGGAGAAGTCGCCGGGGTTGGTGTCGCGTTCGCCGAGGAGGAAGGGGGACTTCATGTTCACGATGAACTCGAGGCCGGTGGAACCGAGCATGTCGACGATGGTGGCGTCGTCAAGTCCTTGGGCGTTGCCGATGTGCAGTGCTTCCTTGAACCCCTGCATGGTCACTGCCAGGGCGAGGTTGGCGATGAGCTTGCCCGTCGCGGCCTGGGCGGCGGTGTCGACGACCTTGAGGCGTTCCGGGTTCGCGGCGGCCCACGGCGCGACGACGTCGGCGACTTCCTTGCGGCGCTGCTCGGTGGCGCCGCCGACGTAGACGCCGAGCTTTCCGGCGCGCGCCGGGATGAGCGAGCCGACTACGGGGGTGTGGACGAAGGTGGGGACGGCGGCGGCGAAGGAGTCGGCGTCGGCGGGGGAGATGGTGGTGGCGTCGGCCCAGGTGACGCCGTCGGGGATGAGGCCGGGTTCGATGACGACGTCGCGGACGGTGTCGGGGCCGAACAGGGAGGTGATCACGAGGTCGGCGCCTTTCACGGCGTCTGCGGGGGTGTCGGCGGCGGTGGCGCCGCGCTCCACGAGCGGGGCGGTTTTTGCTGCGGTGCGGTTCCAGACCGTGAGGTCGTGGTCACTGACAAGCTTGAGTGCTAATTCGGTACCCATACGGCCGAGGCCTAAAAATGCAATCTTCATATCGCCTAGGATAGGCAACTATGACGAAGACGAATCTGACTTCAGAAAACACTGCTCGTTCTGCTGAGTTGTTTGCGCGCGCTCAGCGGGTCACACCGGGTGGGGTGAACTCGCCGGTGCGCGCGTTTGGCTCGGTGGGTGGGCAGACGCGCTTTATCGAGAAGGCGTTCGGCAGCACGCTTGTAGATGTCGACGGCAACTCCTACGTCGACCTGGTGGATTCGTGGGGTCCGATGATCCACGGGAATGCGCACCCGGCGATCCTGGAGGCCGTCGAGAAGGCGTTGGTGAACGGGTTGAGCTTCGGCGCGCCGACGGAGGCCGAGGTGGAGATCGCGGAGATGATTACGCAGCGTACCTCCGTGGAGGAGGTGCGCATGGTCAACTCGGGTACTGAGGCGACGATGTCGGCGGTGCGCCTGGCGCGCGGGTATACGCAGCGCCCGAAGATTATTAAGTTTGATGGCTGCTACCACGGCCATGTGGACGCCCTGTTGGCGTCGGCGGGTTCGGGGATTGCGACGTTCTCCCTGCCGGATTCCCCGGGGGTGACCGGTGCGCAGGCGGCGGACACGATCGTGGTGCCGTACAACGACATTGAGGCAGTGAAGCGGGCGTTCGCGGAAAACGAGGGCCAGATTGCCGCCGTGATCGCGGAGGCGGCCGCCGGCAATATGGGTACGGTGGCGCCGCAGGACAACTTCAACGCGAAGCTGAAGGAGGTCTGCCACGCCAATGGTGCCCTGCTCATCCTGGATGAGGTGATGACGGGCTTCCGCACCTCCTACTCCGGCTGGTACGGGGTCGATGGTGTTGCGGGTGATCTGACGACCTTCGGCAAGGTCATCTCGGGTGGGTTGCCGGCGGCGGCCTTTGGTGGGCGTCGAGAAGTAATGGAGAAGCTTGCGCCGAACGGGCCGGTGTACCAGGCAGGAACCCTGTCCGGAAACCCGGTGGCGATGGCTGCGGGCATGGCGTCGTTGCGCCTGGCCAGCGAGGATATTTACCCGGTGCTGCACCGCAACGCGGACAGGCTGGAAGATCTGGTCAGCTCGGCGCTGACGCGTGAGGGCGTGGCGCACCACATCCAGCGCGCGTCGACGATGCTGTCGGTGCGCTTCGCGGAGGGCGAGGGCCACAACTTCGACGGCATGAAGGCGGCGGACACGTTCCGCTACGCGCCGTTCTTCCACGCGCTGCTGGACCACGGAGTGCACGCGTCCCCGAGCCCGTTCGAGACCTGGTTCGTCTCCACAGCGCTGACCGACGACGACTTCGCCACCATCGAGGCCGCGCTCGTCCCGGCTGCGAAGGCCGCAGCCGCCGCGACCCCGGAGGGCCAGTAAATGACGCGAACTGTTGTCCACCTGGTGCGCCACGGTGAAGTGTTCAACCCGAAGAAGATCCTTTACGGGCGTCTGCCGGGCTACCACTTGAGCTCCCGTGGCTACTCGATGGCGGCTGCGACCTCGAAGTTTTTCGAGGGCCGCGACGTCACCTACCTGGCGGCCAGCCCGCTGCTGCGCGCGCAGGAAACCGCGCAGCCGATCGCGGAGGTCACCGGTCTGGAGATCGATACGCGGGAGGAGATCCTGGAGGCCGGCAACACCTTTGAGGGGCTGCGCACCAAGGGGTGGCGCTCCCAGCTGTGGAACCCGATCCGGTGGCGCCACATGCTCAAGCCCTGGGAGCCGAGCTGGGGCGAGTCCTATGAGGACATCTTTGCTCGCATGGACGTCGCGATTGAGGACGCCCGCCAGCGCGCCGAGGGCCACGAGGCCGTGTTGGTGAGCCACCAGCTGCCGATCGTGACGGTGCAGCGCTACGTGCAGGGCAAGCCCTTCGCGCACGCGAGCCGTCGCTGCGAGCTGGCCAGTGTGACGTCACTTGTGTTCGACGACGACGTTGTTGTTGACTGGTCATACTCAACCCCCGCATCCGCGATCTAACCTGGAAGGACCCTATGACCGTGCGCCGCAGCCTTGTCCCATTCGTTGCCGCAGCAGTGCTGCTGAGCGGGTGCTCGAGCGCCAGCGACAACGGCGGGTCCTTCGCGTTCCACTCGCCGGGCGGGCAGGTGGAACTGTTCTACCCGCAGGAGGAGCGTAAGCCGCTTCCGGACTTTTCCGGCGATTCCCTCATGGAGCCGGGCAGCGAGATCTCGCTCAGCGACTTCGACGGTGAGGTCGTGGTGCTCAACGCGTGGGGCCAGTGGTGCGCGCCGTGCCGTGCGGAGGTCGACGACCTCCAGGAGGTGCAGGAGTCCATCGAGGGCTTCGGCACCGTGCTGGGCATTAACGTGCGGGACCACAACGCGGACATTGCGCGCGACTTCATGAAGGACAACGGGGTGACCTACCCATCCATCTATGACCCGCCGTTCAAGACCGCCGCGTTCTTGGGCGGCGTGCCCAGCTCCGTGATACCGACGACGATCGTGCTGGACACCCAGCACCGCCCGGCGGCGGTGTTCCTGCGGGAGGTCACCGCCCAGGAGATCATCGACCTGGCGAATACGCTGCACCAGGAGGCGGAGTCCTAAGTGGGGGAGGCGTTATCGGAGCTGGTCTCCCAGGGGCCGCTGCTGCTGGGGATGCTGGCGGCTGCGCTGGCCGGGTTGGCGTCCTTCGCCTCGCCGTGCGTGGTGCCGCTGGTGCCCGGCTACATGTCGTACCTGACGGGCATCGTGGGCGGCGAGCTCAATGTGGATGAGCGCGGGGTGTCGGTGACGCGGCGCCGCTGGGCCGTCGCGGGCGCGGCGGGCCTGTTCATCCTCGGGTTTACCGTGGTGTTCCTGCTGGCCACCGTGACCGTCTTCGGCGCGGTGAGCGCGGTGGCGCTGAACGCTGAAACCCTTATGCGTGCGGGCGGCGTGGTCACGATTGTGATGGGCCTGGTGTTCGCCGGTTGGGTGCCCGCGCTGCAAAACGACACGCGGCTGCGACCGAAGAACTGGACCACGCTGCTGGGTGCGCCGCTGCTCGGCGGGGTGTTCGCGCTCGGGTGGACGCCGTGCTTGGGGCCGACGCTCACCGCCATCGTCTCCGTCTCTGTGGGAACGGCGGGCATGACCGCGGCGCGCGGAGTGCTGCTGGTTATCGCGTACTGCCTCGGGTTGGGGTTGCCGTTCCTGCTGGTGGCGCTTGGCTCGGCGAAGGCGGTGCGTAGTATCGAGGTGCTGCGGAAACACTCGCGCACCATCCAGGTGATCGGCGGGGTAGCGATGGTCATCGTCGGCCTGCTGCTGCTCACGGGGGCCTGGAACGTGTTTATCGGCTGGACGCGCCAGCTCGTCGTCGGATATGGAGCAACGGTGATTTAAATGAGCACTGCATGGACGTGGCTACGCAGGTCGTGGCACTGGCTGACCAGTATGCGCACCGCGCTGCTGCTCCTGTTTCTGCTTTCGCTCGCCTCCATCCCGGGTGCGCTGCTGCCGCAGCGCACGGTCTCCGCGACGCTGGTAGACGACTACCTGCGCGCCAACCCAACCATGGGGCCCATCTACGACAAGCTGCAGCTTTTCGACGTCTTCGATTCCACCTGGTTCGTCGCTATCGTCACGCTGCTGATGGTGTCGCTGGTCGGGTGCATCATCCCGCGATCGATTGACCACTGGCGTGCGTACCGGGCCACGCCGACCAGGGCGCCGAAGTACCTGTCCAGGATGCCGCTGCATGCGGAGGGGGACGTCGATACGCCGAAGGACGAGTTGGAGGCGAAGGCGCGCACAGTGCTGCGCAAGTGGCACGTGGCCTCCTACCAGCCGGAGGAAGACCGCGCCGGGGTGTTCTCCATCTCGGCGGAGCGCGGCTTCTCCCGCGAGCTGATGAACCTGCTGTTCCACATCGGGCTGGTGGGCATGATCGTGGCGTTCGCGGCGGGCCGCATGGTCTTCTACGAGGGCCAGGTCATCATGGTGACTGAGTCCGAGTCGCAGTACGCGGTGCCTGTGGAGCAGCCGCGCCAGTTCTGTAATACGTCGCCTGCGAACTTCGACGTCTTCCGCGCCGGCCCACTCTTCGACGGCACCGGCCTGCACCCGTTCTGCATCGAGTCGAAGAACTTCCGCGCCGAGTACCTCAACACTGGGCAGGCGAACGGGTTCTGGTCGGACGTGGCCTACACACCGGACGTGACCGCCCCGCGTGAGCAGTGGCAGGACTTCACGCTGCAGGTCAACCACCCGCTGCGCGTGGACGGCAACCGCGTCTACCTGCAGGGACACGGCTTTGCCCCGCAAGTAACCATCACCTGGCCGAACGGGGAGTCGCGCACCCAGATGGTGCAGTTTAGGCCCACGGACGTGCAGAACTTCCTGTCCGCCGGCGTGATGCGCTTCGACCCACCGGCTGGCATGTACCCGGATTTGACCGAGCGCCGCGAGCACCAGATCGCCATCGAGGGCAACTTCGCGCCCACCGCCCAGTGGACCGGCGTGAACGGCGACATGCTGCAGTCCGGCTTCCCGGCGATGCAGGACCCGGCGATGGCCGTGGACATCTACGTCGGCGACGCCGGCCTGGACACCGGCCGCCCCCAGAACATCTTCGTGCTGGACCAGAACCTGATCGCCGAGGGGCGCCTGCAGAAGGTGGAGCGCGTCAACCTGGTGCCGGGGGAGGAAACCACCCTTGAAGGCGGTATCCGCGTGCGCTTCGACGGCGCAGCCGAGTACGCCAACTACCAAATCTCCCACGACCCGACCCAGGGCTGGATGCTGGCCACCTCGGTGCTCATGCTTGCCGCGTTGGCGGGTTCGCTGACCATCAAGCGCCGCCGCCTGTGGATCCGCCTGACCCCGACGGCCACCGGCACCCACGTGGAGCTGGCCGGCCTGGCGCGCACGGACCGCGCCGGGTGGGGCGCCGAGTTCGACGAAATCGTGGAGGAAATCCTGGGCGTTTCAGAGGAGGAGAACCCCTCCTTCGAGGTTGATGACCTTGGCTAACCTGCGATGACGCGGTAGATTGTTCCCCATGCTTGTCGATTCCACGATGGCGGACCTCTCAGACCTCACGTTCCGCACCGCGTTCATCCTGTACTTGGCTGCGCTGATCATGTCCTGTATCTACTACGGGCGCATGTTCGGCGTGCTCGACATGCGCCGCGAGCGCGCCCGCATGGATCAAAAAGTCGCCGTGGGGGCCGGGGGCGGCTCCGAGCTTATCGACGCCCCCTCCGACTCCTTCGACCAGGCAGAGTACGACCGCCGCGTCGCCGGCGCTCGCAAGTGGGCGAACATGACGCAGGCGCTGATCTGGTTCGGCATCGTGCTGCACGTGGCGTCCTTCATTACGCGCGGGCTGGCGGCGAAGCGCTTCCCGCTCGGCAACCTGTACGAGTACATCCTGGCCATGACGGCCGTCGTGATGGTCGCAGCCGCGATCGTGGTGCAGCGCAAGAACTGGCACACCATCTGGCCGTGGCTGCTCGCCCCGATGGCGATCGCGATGTTCTTGAACTCCACGGTGTTCCACATGCACGTGGCGCCGGTGGTGCCGGCGCTGCAGTCCTACTGGCTGCCGGTGCACGTTTCGTCGGTGTCGGTGGGGGCGTCGATAGGTATTGTGTCGGGCATCTTTGCGCTGCTGTACTTGCTGCGCATGTGGCAGCCGCGCGGCGAGGAGCATGGGTTTTTCGGCGCGATTGCGAAGCCACTGCCGAGCGCGAAGACGCTCGACCAGATCACCTACAAGACGGCGATTATTACGCTGCCGCTGTTCGGAATCGGCATTGTGTTTGGCGCGATCTGGGCTGAGGTCGCCTGGGGTCGCCCGTGGGGCTGGGACGCGAAGGAAACCGTGTCCATGATCACGTGGATTCTGTACGCCGCCTACCTCCACGCGCGCGCCACCGCCGGCTGGAAGAACTCGAAGGCCGCGTGGATCAACGTTTTTGCCTTGGCCATGACCATCTTTAACATGACCTATGTAAATACTGTCATTGCTGGACTTCACTCGTACGCAGGATTGAACTAATGAAAACACTGATTACAGGAGGGGCCGGCTACATCGGCTCCACAATTGCATCGTGCTGCTCCGACGCAGGCATCACCCCGGTCATCTTGGATGACTACTCCACTGGCCTGCGCGTCTTCGCAGAGCGCTTCGACCACTACGAGGGCGACATCGCCGACACCGAGCTGCTCAACAAAATTTTCGACGACCACCCCGACATCGAAGCCGTCATCCACTGCGCGGCCAAGATCATCGTGCCGGAGTCCGTCGCGCAGCCGCTCGAGTACTACGACGTCAACGTCGGCCGCGCAACCAAGATGCTGCAGGTCCTTCGCGACCGCGGCGTCAAGCGCGTCATGCTCAGCTCGACCGCCGCAATGTACCAGGCGGACGAGGACTTCACCGTCAACGAGTCCTCCGTTGTGGCGCCAACCAGCCCGTACGCCGCGTCGAAGTGGATGCTGGAGCGCGTCATGGCTGACGCCGCTGCCGCCGGCCAGATCCAGGCTGTGGCCCTGCGCTACTTCAACCCGATCGGCGCCGACCCACAGCTGCGCACCGGCCTGCAGAACCCGCTGCCGTCCCACGCGCTGGGCAAGATGATCACCGCCCACCAGAGGGGTGAGGCGTTCACGGTCACCGGCGTCGACTGGCCAACCCGCGACGGCTCCGGCCTGCGCGACTACGTCCACGTTTGGGACCTGGCCCGCGCCCACGTCGCCGCCCTCAAGGCCGACCTCGCCCCATACGAGGTCATCAACCTAGGCACCGGCACCGGCACCACCGTCTTCGAGCTCGCGGAGGCGTTCAAGTCCGCCAGCGGCTCCGACATGGAGGTCACCACCGCACCACCACGCGAGGGCGACGTCGCCGGTTGCGCACCGCGCATCGACAAGGCGCGCGAGGTACTCGGCTGGTCCCCAGAACTCACCATCGAGCAGGGCGTCCGCGACTCCCTGGCCTGGGCAGAGAAGCTGCCCGAGGTCCTCGCCGAGGAAGCAACGCGCAGCTAGTCTTCGCCGCGCTTCCTCCGACGCTCCTCCTCTTCACGACGCCGGCGCTCCGCCTCCTCGCGGGCCCGGCGTTCTTTAAACCTATTCTTCTCGATCTCCCACAGGAACTCCTCATCATCATCCGGCCCCTTAATAACCGGTGGCTGTTCCTGCTGCTGCACCCCGTACCCTCCATACCGTGCATTCGACCCCGGGCCGAACGCGCGCCACATCAAGTACACAGCCAGAATGATCAGAGCGATGAGTAGAAGCCTTCCCATGCCCTCTAACATACTGGTCCACCTTTGCGTTAGGCTAAGTCCCCATGGCCCCCATGAGTGAAGCACCCGAAGTTGACCCGAGCGCGAAGCGTCGCGCAAACAAAGCCGCCGCCATCTACGGGTTGTACCGGCTCCTCCTCTTCATCGTCCTCACCGTGGTGATCCAGCTGCTAGCCGTCGCGGTTGGGGCGCCCGTCCCGCTGATCATGTCGGCCCTGCTGGCCCTCATCGTGGCGTTCCCGCTGTCCATGCTGGTGTTCAAGAAGCAGCGCATTGAGGCCGTCCAGGCGCTTGCACATTGGAAGGAGCAGCGCCAGGCCCGCAAGGCGTGGATCGAGGCCGAGCTGGCCGAGCGTTAGTTCTCTCGTGGGACGGTGTGCACCACATTCCTGCATTTTGGCGTCGTGGGTTCGTAAAAGCCCAGGTCGCTGATTGCTTGCGGCGGAATTTGGTGTCGGGGCTATCGGTCGGAGTGCCAAAAGACGCAATCGAATAAGGTCTATTGCTTCAAAGTTGCTGGCAAAAAATGTGCTAGACAACAAACGATGTCAGATTTGGCACTGGCGCCCACTCCATAGCTACTCAGCGACAAGAAAACCCCTCCGCAGCCAGTCCGCTGAACGGGTGACTTCAGGCAAGAGGGGAATACCCCTCACACTTTACACTCGAAAAGTTCAAAACCCTTGCCACCCGCACCCCGCTGGCGTAATGTTCCGCTGGTGCCTGCTGACATTCGGCACCGCCAGCTCAATAGCGCGGCGGTGATCTTGTTCGGCTTCCTGGTAGCCCTGTTCGTGGGCACCGTGTTGCTGATGCTTCCGGCTTCCACTGTGAATCCGGGTGGGTTGCCGCTGTTGCCGGCGTTGTTTACGGCGACGTCCGCGCTGTGTGTAACCGGCCTAGCCATTGTGGATACGGCGACGTATTGGACTACGTTCGGCAAGGTGGTCATTGCCGTGTTGATCCAGGTTGGCGGGTTCGGGGTGATGAGCTTCGCGACGATTCTGGGTCAGGCGGTGGTCCGCAAAGCGAATTTGAGTGCGAATGTGATTTCGGCGGTGGAGCGTCGTACGGCGGTGGGCGGGATCGCGCCGCTGTTGAGGCGGGTCCTGCTGGTGAGCATCGTGGTGGAGGCGCTGGTCGCGCTGGCGTTGACGGCGCGGTTCGTGGCGTTGGGCTACCCATTGCCGCGCGCGTTGGGGCATGGGGTGTTTCATGCGGTGTCGGCGTTTAACAACGCGGGGTTCGCCCTCTATTCGGACAACATGACCGGCTTTGTGGGGGACTGGTGGGTCTGCGCGCCCATCATGGCGGCGATCATTATTGGTGGTTTGGGGTTTCCGGTGCTGTTTCAGTTTCGGCGAGATGTGTTGCGCCTGTACCGGTGGACGTTGAATACGCGCATGGTGGTTGCGGGTACGCTCTTCCTTCTTTGCTTTTCGACGGCCACCATCCTCGTCATGGAGTGGAACAACCCGCGCACGCTGGGTGGGTTGCCGGCGTCGGATGCGGTGTTGGCGGGACTGTTTCAGGCGGTGCAGACCCGCACGAGCGGGTTCAACTCTGTCGATATTGGCGGGATGCACGAGCCGACGCTGTTTGCGATGGACCTGTTCATGTTTGTGGGGGCGGGCCCGGCCGGCACCGCGGGCGGCGTGAAGATCACGACGGTGTTGGTGCTGGTGGCGGCGGTGTCGGCGGTGGTGCGGGGACGCACGCAGCCGGTCATGCTGGGCAAAGGTGTCCCGGTGGAGGTGGTGCACCAGGCGATCACGGTGGTGATGCTCAGTGGCGCGCTGGTGGTGGCGGCGACGTTCGCGTTGTTGGCGCTGACGCCGTTTCACCTGTCGGAGGTGTTGTTTGAGGTGCTGTCGGCGTTTGGCACGGTGGGGTTGTCCACGGGCATTACGCCGCACCTGGATGCGCCTTCGTTGTTGGTCATTATTTTTATGATGATTGTTGGCAGGTTGGGTCCGATTACTGTGGCGACGGCGTTCGCGTTTGCGGAGCCGGCGTCGAAAATTTTGCTTCCTTATGAAAGGCCGATCATTGGTTAAGTTTGCAACGCCCACGTACGCGGTGCTTGGGCTCGGGAGGTTTGGCTCGGCGGTGGGCCGGGAGCTCATGTTTGACGACGCCACCGTCGTCGGCGTCGATCTGGAAGAGGCCGCCGTGAAGCGCAACAACGGGCTGCTGTCGAAGGTGGTGCAGGCTGACTGCACGGACGTGGCCACGATTGATGAGCTGGGCATTTCGGAGTTCGACGGCGTCGTCGTGGCGATCGGCGGGGCGCACGTGGAGGCGTCAATTCTGACGTGTTCGTTGTTGGTGGATGTGGGCGTCGAGAATTTGTGGGCGAAGTCTTCCGGCAATGCACACGGGCGCATCCTGGACCAGATCGGTGTGCCGCATGCGGTGCACCCGGAGGAGGCGATGGGGCGGCGTGTGGCGCACCTCGTGCGTGGCGCGAACCTCGACTATGTGGAGTTGTCCTCGGGCACGGCGATTGTGCACACGGTGGTGCCGACGCACGTGGCGGGCCCGCTCGACGAGCAGGCGTTGTGGCAGAGCCACGGCGTGAAGGTGATTGCCGTGCGCCGGGAGGACCGCTGGCAGCCCGTCCTCGGGCACATGGCTTTGGAGGCTGGCGAGCAGGTGCAGATCTATGGGGATTCGCGCCGGGTGGAAAAGTTCAGCCGCATGGCGGCACGGCGACGCTAACCTGGGCTGCATGTCAGTACAGCACGCTTTCGACACTGCACGCGCGGCACAGCGCGCCTGGGCGACGACACCTCTTCGCCAGCGCAGCCGCATCTTTCTCCGCTACCACGACCTGGTGTTGGCGCACCGCGACGAATTGGTGGACCTGATCCAGCAGGAGACAGGTAAGGCGAAACACAACGCGTTCGACGAGGTCATGGACGTTGCGATTACCGCCCGCCACTACGCATACCGTGCAAAAACCCTGCTGGCGCCGGCCCGAGTGCGGGGCGCTATGCCGGTGGTGACACGGACCGAGGTGCACCGGGCACCGAAAGGCGTGGTGGGAGTGATTGCACCTTGGAACTACCCGCTCTCGTTGGCGGTGTCGGATGCGGTGGCGGCACTGATTGCGGGCAACGCCGTGGTACTGAAGCCGGATACGCAAACCCCGCGCACCGCGCAGCGCGCCCACCAGCTGCTGGTGCAGGCTGGGCTGCCAGCCGACCTGTTCCAGGTTGTGGAAGGAAGTGGGCGGACGGTGGGGCAGGAGATCGTGAAGCGATGCGATTTCCTCATGTTCACAGGGTCCACCGCCACCGGCAGGAAGCTTGCCGCGCAGGCCGGGGAGCGTCTGATTGGGTTCTCCGCTGAGCTGGGCGGGAAGAACCCGCTGTTGGTTCTGGCTAGCGCGGACCCCGAGACGGCGGCGCGCGGCGCCGTTGACGCGTGCTTCAGTAACACCGGCCAGCTGTGCATCTCTGTGGAGCGGATCTACGTGGACCGCGCCGTGGCGGACGAGTTCCTTGCGCGCTTTGTGGCGTTGACGAAACGCCTGCGCATTGGGCACGGGTGGGGTGACGATGTTGGCTCGTTGATTTCTGCGGAGCACCGCTCGCGTGTCGACGCCTTTGTCCACGACGCCGTGGACAAAGGCGCCACCGTCCTGGCTGGTGGGGAGGCGTTACCCCAGCTCGGGGATACGTTCTACGCACCGACCATCCTCGTGGACGTCCCGGAGGACGCCGATCTGTACCGCAAGGAAGTGTTCGGGCCGGTCGTCTACGTGGAGGTGGTGGATGGGCCGGAGGTGGGCGTCGAGAAGATGAATGACACCGACTACGGGCTCAACGCCTCGATTTGGGGCGCGGAGGACGAGGCGCGCGTGGTCGCGGCGCACGTGCACGCCGGGACCGTGAACATTAATGAGGGGTACGCGGCCGCGTGGGCATCGATGGACGCGCCGATGGGCGGGTGGAAACAGTCAGGCGTGGGGCGACGCCATGGCGACGAAGGCCTGCTGAAGTACACCGAGGCGCGTACCGTGGCGGCGCAGCGTTACGTGCCGCTCGGCGGGGTCGGCGCTGGTGGCGGCAAGCCGGTCGCGGACGCGATGGCGCTTGCGCTGCGGCTGGGGAAACGCCTGCTGCGCTAGGCCCGGCTAGGACTTGCTCTCTGTGCTGTGGCCGGTGGCGTGCGCGATGGCGTCGGCGAGCCACTGCGCCAGGCCGGGTTGGCGTTCTTCGTAGTAGCGCTTGAAGCGTTCATCGGCGATGTAGCCGCGCGAGATCTGGAACTGCATCTCCGGGGTGACGTCGAAGAACTGCCCGATCACCTTCCGGTGTTCCTCGACGAGTTCGGCGGCTTCCGCGCTGTCGGTGGGCACGTCGCGGCGAACAGCGTCGGCGAGTTTGGTATCGATGGCGTCGAAACGCTGCTTGCTGTCCTCCCAGTCGCTCGCGCCCCAGTTGCCGGTGCGACCCTGGTACTGCGCCCAGCCGGGCGTGTCGCCGTAGGCCTCTTGCGCCTCGGCTTGGTGTTCGGTGTAGTTCGGGTCGCCGAGGATCTCGCCGACTTCTTCAAGGGTTGGTTTGTGGTTATTCATTGCTTGCTCCAATAACTTTTCGACGGCCACCACCATCCCATCGATCCGCGAACGCTCCTCAAGCAGGCGTTCGTGTTGCCTGCGCAGGTGCTCCCGGTTCGAGGTGGGGTGGGAGAGTACTTCTTTGATTTCAGACAGTTTCATGCCAGTGGTCCGGTAGACCAGGATGTGCTGGATGCGCTCCAGGTCATCTGGCGTGTACAGCCTGTAGTTTGACCAGCTGCGATACACAGGTTCGACGAGGCCGGCCTGCTCCCAGTGGTGCAGGGTGCGCACCGTGATCCCGAATGCGTTGGCTACTTCGCCGACTGTGTACAGCGCTTCGTTGTTGGTCATGGCAGCCATTGTGCAGTCTGACGTTACGTCAGGGTCAAGCTTTGCTCTCGTCGATCTTGGAAAGCAGCTCGTCCGGGCCATACAGACCGGAGATTTCGACGGGGATGAAGAAGTCTTCGGTGAAGAACTGGCCCTTGGATGCGAACTCCCTGTTCACCCACGCGCCGAATGCATCCACTGGGATGAGTGGTATGCCGTACTGGCTGGCGGTCAGGTCGTCAGTGATGAGGGCGTCGCAAAGTGAGATGGGGATTTCCGGGCTGTACACGAGGCCGAGCTCGTCGCACAGGAGCGCCATGCGTGCACCGTCGGTGATGTGGATCCCGTTGATGACGATCGACCCACGGAACGCCACCTGGTGGCCTTCCTCGAGGATGTCGGCGAGGAAGGTCTCGTAGGGCGAACCCGTGTAGTACCTATACCAGTCCTCAAAATCGGCGAACGAGACGATCGGGATGCCCAGCTCCCGGGCGGTTCTTGCCTTGCGCGACATGGATGCCGGGTCCCACGCTACGAGGACATCGCACGTGGTTGCAGAGACGCTGTCTTCGAAGATGAGCCCGCACGAATCGCAGGCGGAGATGAGCTGCTCTTCGCCGTCGTAGAAGCTGATGGCTTCGCGGCAGCCCGTAAACACCACCCTCATGCCTGGGGAGAGCAGCGCAGCAATGTCGATGTTTTGCTCTTTGCCCTCCGGGAGGGACACCTGCGTCAGCCCTGTCATGATGGCGCGTTTGCGCACCTCCTCTTCGGCCCGCTTCGTCCAAACGCCGCGAGACATCCCCCAGGAAGAAAGCCGCAGGGCAGTCTGCTGGAGCATGCGTTGGTCGCTGACTTCCACGCCGGAGCCGGAGAAGGCTGCCCATGCGTTATCGGAGTCGGTCGCGCGAGTTTGATCGAGCTTGAGAGGAGCGGCGGGCGCCCAAAACGGCTGGAAGAGTGCGCCTTCTTGTGTATCGGATGCGTCGGGTACCGGCCGCACGTAGGGGATCTCGACGTCCCCCGAGAGGAAATCGAGCGCCATGGAGTGCGCGCGTTCGATGACGTCGCTGCCCTCAATGATGATGTCGAGTGCCTCGGCGTCGATACCGTCGCCGAGTTCCATGTCGAGGCCTCGTGCCTGGTAGCGGCCGGCGTCCTGGGCCATCTCCAGGCGATCGCCGACGACAATGCCACCTGCAGCCTGCCGTAGCAGCAGCGGCCAAAAGTCCTCGAGCTGCGGCGCGATAGCAACCCCACCCGGAGGAACCTCGTTGTCGAGGCCGAACTGCCCCAAGTCAGACATCGGGTTGAGCCACGTGCCAAAGTCCGCAACGACCTGGCCACGCTCCACAACCACCGCGTGAACGCGAACCACGTGGTAGCTCACATTAAAACTGACACCGTCAAAGGAGAGGAACACGTAACGCTCGGGATCCTGCCTTGCCTCCTCCAGCATCATCTCCAGCGGTGAGTCGGGCCCAGCCAATTCTCCCGCAGCGATGAGTTGCACGCCCCCAAACGGTTCGTTGTTCTTTCGCACGCGCTGCAGGGCGACGCTCATCATCAACAGGAGCTCGGTGTTGAGGTTGTGGGCGTCGTCGATAATTAATGTCTCAGCCAAGCTGAGCAGCAGCTTGGCATCGTTGATGTCCCAGGAACCGCCCGGCAGGACATCGCCGAGCGTCATGAAGGGATCGAAGTTGAATGCAGAGTCGATCGTCAGCCCGCTGATGCCGCTCGCCGCGGGTTCCAGCAGCGCGACGGGCAGCACCCGTTTGCGCAGGTTATCCGGTAGCGCGTCATTCGCTTCCATGAACGTGCGCAGCAGCGTGGATTTGCCGGTGCCGGGCGCGCCATCGATCACAACGCTTTCGCCGTTGTACATCAACGTAAGCGCATGCTCGAAGTCCTGCGGCATAGAAATAGCCATGACCTGCACCTTTCGCATCAACTATCACTTGTTGACTTCATTGAAGCATGCAGCCCCGACATTGCACGGGCGATGTTCGAACGGGGGTTCGCGGTGCTATTACGTGGTGCAGGGGCGTGCAGCGATTAGCCTGGGAGCATCGCTGTTTTCTGCTAGCCAGGCGGCCAACTTCGGGTCAAGCATCCTGGCAAGCTTCAGGGTCTCCTCGTGTGCCTCCGTGCAGGTCATACGGTGAGGCTGTCCAGGCATCGGGAAACCTCTGATGAGCGGTTCATGGTGGGCTACACGGTTTCGAATGCTATTGACTCGCTTGCAAATCCCGTGCACCCAATCTCTGGTGAAACCAGCATGTTGCTGTCTTGCTACGTTTCTTCCTTCAGGGAAAGCATGACGTAGGGCGGCTTCCCAGTTGTGCTCGTAATTGACGCGGACCCGTCTGGGGGACTTGCCTGTATGTCCTCCTTTGTCAAAGAGATTCGTCCAAAAACCAAAGGTACAGTTAGCGAAAAGATGCCCGGGAACGTCACCATCGTTTGGACGCTCACGTACCCTCCTGGAAAGTTGCGACCAAGCCACCGCAAGATTCTGCTCTGACCGTTCATCCAGTGGAATTTCGAGGTACCAGTGGCTGCCCCATTTTGCAGCTGCCGCTTTATTGATCGATTCCCGTAGTGCAACTTCCAAAATGGCAATATCCGCTAGAAATGCAGTAGATAGCTTGATGTTCCATATATAGAGCTCGAGGGCTTCGTCTATGTTGCCGTTCGGCGATTCGCTAAGAAAACTGGCTAAACGGGCGGGTGGGAGGGAACCCCAAAGCAAGGCAGCATTTGTCGAAGGCAGTTGTGTAGGAAACGTCATTGCTATAGGCTAGCCAATGTAGTCCCCCGGATCCGGACCATAGTTAAATGTCTATGGTTCCCGGGGGTTTATTATTCTGAAACGCTTGTCGGGTGGTAGCCCACCACGACAGGTTCGTTCACGAACCGGCCACCGATGGTGGGCGTGCTGCTTGCTCCGGTCGACCTCTTACCGTCGACCTGCTCGCGTCGACCAACCCTGGTCAGCGCAAAATCGGCAAAATCGCACCAAAAAGGCCCAAAATGCTGTGACCTGCGTTGGTCGACCGGAAGAGGTCGACAGGAACGGAAGCGACGGGAACGAACGCCCCAGAAACGCCCCAAAACCCGCCCGGAAACCTTTACTCCAAACCATATCTTGCACTAAGGTAAGGCAAGCCTAATAATTCTACGAGGAGGGTGAACCTTATGAAGAAGTCCCAACGTCGGATCCACGCTGTGCTGCCAGCGCTGCCCGCGGTTGCGCTCGCGGCAAGTCTCGCCGTCGCACCGCTGGCCGTCCCGGCCCAAGCCCAGGAGGCTGGCACCACGGCCGTCGCTCCCGTCGCAGCAGCTCAGCCAGCTGGGACAACACCGCTTGCTGACGCCCAATCCCAAACCCTGGAGTGGGAACTGAGCAAACGCGCCCTGCTGTGGGACGCCGCCGTGGAAGGGGAGGGAGTCTCCGTCGTTCCGGTTGACGAGTCCGAGCCGAACAATGGGAGCCTGAAACTGACCAAGGCGACCGGCTGGGTGAACGAGGACACCAAGGCGCTGTCGGTGCAGTGGACTGGTCAGGTGACCTACACGATTAACGGGGCGCAAACGATCTCTTTCAAGGACTTCGCGCTCGAGGTCGATGTGGAGGGCGCCGGTAAGATTACGGCGGTCGTGAGCTCGGCGGACCCGAACCAGGCAGTGAATAATAAGGAAGCGAAGCGGGTCACCGTCGCGACGTTCAAGGGTGCCAACGTTGCCGTCGAGGGAAAGACGGTGACGGTGGGGGCGACGCCGGAGTACGAAGGGGTCGTCTATAAGCGGGATGAGGACATTTCCTACCCGGATGCGTGGCCGACTGAGCTGGTGAACAACGTGACGGACTCGGTGCGGTCGTGGTTCTACAACTCGGGGAGCAGGTGGGAGGACCAGAAGAAGCCGGCGCCGTTTGCTGTGACGCTGGAGCTCGGCGAGAAGCCCGAGGAGCCTGCCAAGCCGGAACCGGCACCAGCGCCAGGGCAGCAGCCAGAAGGCGGCATCCGCGACGCCTCGATTAATCGTGACGGCCACCTGATCCTGACCTTCACCAACGGCGCGACCAAGGACCTCGGCAAAGTGGTGGGGAAGGACGGCAAGGATGGCCGCAACGGCGCTGATGGTAAGGACGGTCACGATGGTCGTGACGGCCGCGATGCTCCCGCTGGTAGGGACGGCAAGGATGGCCGCGACGGCGCCGCAGGAAAAGACGGCGCCCCAGGCAAGGAAGGCGCCCCAGGCACAAATGGCAACAACGGCAAGGACGGTCGCGGTATCGCGTCGGTGAAGACGGATAAGGACGGCAAGCTCGTTGTGACGCTGACGGACGGGACGGTGCTGCCGCCGGTCGAGATGCCGTCGGCGCAGCAGCAGGGCATGGCCCCGGAGTCGATTGTGGCGATTGTGCTGGGGGTCATCGCCACGCTGTTGGGTGGGTTTGCCGCGTTGCATACGCTCGCGGCGAGCATCCTGCCGAAGATCTAACGCCTAACGCTGCAGGCGCTTGAGCAGCGCCGCGATCACGGGGGACTGGGTAGCTAGGCCTGCGACGACGGCGAGCAGGGCTGCCCCGCCCGCGATCAGCACCGCGCCCCAAGCTGGGAACTTGGTAGGGGCAGCAGGGGTAGTGGGCTCTGCAGGCACGGTAGGCGCTGCGGTCGTCGAAGTCGGGGTGGTCGGAGTGGTCGTCGGTGCCTCCTTCGCCTCTGCGACTTCGACCTGCACCGGGTTGGTCGGCATGGTGAAGCGCAGCGCCTGCGTCGCGGGGTCGACTGTGTAGTCCTTCACCCCGGTCACTGACCATTTCGCTTTCGCGGTCAGGGGATTCGCTAGGGTGATCTCGGTGCCGGGTGCCACGTACTCGCCGTACTCGTGCGCGATGCCGGCCGCGTACAGTCGCTGGCTGATTGGTTTATCGACGTCCCCTACGACAAAGCGCGTCGACGTCCCGAAGTCCGTGGTGACGAACTTGCCGTTGACCCAGCGGCTGGCGTTGACGGAGGCTTGGTAGACGCCGGGGTCGGCGTCGTCGAACTTGGCGGTGCGGGCGTTGGGGTCGGAAAGGTCGAGGCTGCGGAGGGTTTTTGTGCTGGTGCAGTGTTCGACGCATTCGATTTGGGCGCGCCACGCGGTGCCGGGGACGGACTCGGGGTAGTCCCACGCGACGGTGACGTTGCGCTGCTGGTCGATCTCGCCGCGGACGTTGGATGGCGTCGCTACGTGGTCCGTTGTTACCGACGGCACCTTGAAGGTGACGCCGCGGTCGAAGTAGCGCTCGCTGAGCGCCAGGGCGTGCGCCGCCATGATCCCGACCGTGTATGTTTGCCCCGGTTGCAGCGTGTTTGCCTCCACGAGTAGATCGAGGTCCAGCTTTCCGCCGTTGTCTTCCAGTACGGCGGCGGGGATCCAGCGTGCGACGAGCGCGTCGCCGTCGCCGGTCATGGTGGAGCAGTGGTTGAGGCGCCACACCCGCGTCGGCGTGAGCACCACGTAGACGCCGTTGGACGCCCCGGGCGTCGACGCCGGGTTGATTCCCGAACCCTTCAATTTGAACGTGATGTCCTTGGTTGGGTCGATGGTGTCGGGGCCGGTGACGTCGAATTGCACGCCGAGGTTCGGGTGCCGCGTGTCGAGTTCGCCGGTGCAGCCGGGGGCGGTGGCGGCGTCGATAGTTGGGAAAGCGTGCGCGGCCGCAATGTTAGTGCTGAACAGCGCGAATAGAGCAGTGCCCGTTGCGACGCGACGCCGTGTGGATACGTTCAAGATGAGACTCCCCTCATTAGATAACTTAGGTTAGCCTTATCTTAAATGTCTATCGCTATTGTGTGCAACGGCTGGCACGCTTTTTGATACTGCGAGACTGTGTCTGGCCAAGTCGTCCCGGGGGACACGACCCGAATTACGGAGGACATGATAACGAAAGCTCCGAAAATGTGTTCACGTTGTCCTTCTGGAAGCGAGGAGAACTTGCGATTTGTTGCGAAACGGTTGTAGCTGGTTTGATCTTGCAGCTTGGCGAAGTATATTCCCCGATTGCAATAAGAAATCCAGCCCACACTCTGAGCTTGGCTCGGAGGCGGGCTGAACGATTGACATGAATCCTAGCGTTCGTGAGGTTAGTTCCACAAGCATGAAAACTCGTTTGTATCAATTTGCTAGCTGTAGCTACCCAGAGATGTTTGTCGGGCTCCTCCGCTAAGGTAAAAACTACGTAACTAGCGGGAGGTGAGTGATGGCTGTTCGAGTCGACATTGCAGAGCCGACGCTGCGCTGGGCGCTGCAGCGTACCGGCAGCACGGTGGAAGAACTTGCCCAAAGAAGTGATTTTCGGTTGGTCCGGCAATGGCTGGAAGGCAAGGTGTCGCCGACGCTGCGTCAGGCTGAGCACTTGGCATCGCTCGCATGTATCCCGTTTGGTTACTTGCTTCTCGACGGCCCCACGGACGACCAGCCGGATTTCCCAGATTTTCGCACCGTGGATAGTAAGAAAGTAACTGAGTTCAGCCCAGCGTTGAAGGAGACGATTTATACCTGTGAGCGCCGCTTAAGCTGGTATGCAGAATTTGCGCGCGCGGAAGGAATTGATCCTCCAAATTTCGGTGGTGCCTGGACACTGCGTGATAGCCCGGACGATGCGGTGTGTGCATTGTTACCCCAGCTTGCCGATGCCGGATGGAGGCCGGGTAAAGCGACCACTGGTCGGGAGAATGTGCTGGAATTAGCGGAAGCAATTGAGCACTGCGGGGTCCTGGTGATGCGAAACTCCGTACTTGGAAATAACAACCACCGCAAACTCGACATCGACGAGTTTCGTGCTTTCACACTGTTCGATGGTCCCTATCCCTTGATCTTCGTTAACGGCAGTGATTACAAAGTTGGGCAGTACTTCAGCCTTGCTCACGAGCTAGGCCACGTACTGCTCGCTGCAGAAGGTCTCACAGGTGCCATGAATGATCATCACGATGTGGAGCGGTGGTGTAACAGGTTTGCAGCTGCATTACTTCTGCCACCGCATGCGTTGTTGCAGGAGTGGGACCGTAATCCCGATCTGAATCACATAACTCAGTGGGCATACGATGCATATCGGGTAAGTGCGGATACGACGCTGTGGTCCCTGGTGGGGCAGCGTCGCCTTGGCAAACCACAAGTGCAGGAATTCCTTCGGCAACGTCCCTCGAACCTTAAGCCTCCGGTTGTTGGCGGAGGCGGCGACTTTTTCGTCACGTTGAAGTCGCGGCTGGGTGGCCGATTTTTGGACACCGTCACCGGGGCATATGTAGACGGTGCAATTTCTGAAGAGGAGGCTTCGCGTCAACTGGGGATTGCCAAGACCGAGACGTTGAAGAATACGGTTACTCGTGCGCAGGGGGTCGCATAGATGTACCTCATCGATACGAATATCGTGATTGGTGCGTTCAATCATCGGCCACGGGACATTTTTGAAACGTACTGGCGGCAGTTCGATTCGTTTTTCTCCAATGGTCAGTTTTATTTTCACCAGACTGTAGAAGATGAGTTGCTGAAACGAGATGACGAAAAGTCACAGTGGCTGAGAAGCTTCGTCCCTACGTCGCAGATTCTCACTGTGACGCAAGAAGAGGTTGACTCCTATCGTGCGGTAACACAATGGGTGCGTGATCGTAAGGATGCTCCCTATGAAGAAAGCGCAATTCGAGAATTTCTGCGCGTTGCAGATTCTTGGATAGTGGCGAGTGCGCATGCCCGAGACTTCACCGTGATTACGAACGAGACCCCGAGTCCGCGAAAACAAACGCGGGTCAAGCTGCCTGACGTTGCCAATGGTTTGGGAGTGCAGTGCATGACAGAGTTTGATTTCTTAAGGCAACAAAGCATTATTTTTTAAAACGGCCAATCCGACCCCACGCCACGCTCTATAACCCTTCGACCGTCCCGAGGAACCCCGCGATGATGTCCCGGTACGTGCCGTGCACACACTAGGAGCGGCCATATCTGGAACTGGGTTAAAGAGGACGGCGAGATCAAGTGGTTTGAGGGCCAGTCATCAGATGGACTAATCAATGTTGACGAACGGTTGAAGAAGTTGAAGGCGGGTTCGCTGACGATGATGCGCACGGACGATTTGACACCTACGGATGAAGTTTTGGCGGTGATTAGCGTTGATTGACGTTGCAGCACGGGCGGTGGAGCGCGCTAGGGAGGCGCTGCCCGAACGCCTGTGGTCTAACCGGGTGGTTGTTTACGGTGACGAGGCGATGGTAATGCCGGAGGAAACAGTGCCCATGGTGGTTGGTGACGCTCCCGCCTGGGTAACCCCTACAGGGGTTGTGGCTTTGCCTTCCAACGCTGATACGTGGCCGGAGTGGTACTGGCAGGTGTGTGAGGACGATTCCGCCTGGGTGACCGTCACGCAACACTGACCGCCACCCTGACTCCGCGATACTCCTCCCCGTTACCACCAAGGCGTGGAACACCACCCAAGCCCCCAATGAGGAGACAAACCACATGTCGGATGAAAACACCACCCCCGCAGACCTCGCACAGCAGGCCGCTGACAAGGCGCAGCAAGCCCAGCACGACACCGAGCAGGGCAACTACACCCAAGCCGGTGAACACCTAGGCGAGGCGCAGGCCAACGAGGCGGACGAAGCCGTAGACCTTGACGCGCTACGTAAGCAGCTCGCCCGATAC